>Ga0209992_10000690_pt1 | contig 42037 bp, 30 predicted proteins | sample 2SBtaG_2_FD_182564 | JGI IMG/M metagenome (GOLD analysis project Ga0209992, IMG submission 182564) | Deep subsurface microbial communities from Kolumbo volcano to uncover new lineages of life (NeLLi) - 2SBTROV12_ACTIVE470 metaG (SPAdes)... | ecosystem: Environmental > Aquatic > Marine >...
AGTTGGAATACGAGTGACTCGGGAGGAGGTACAGGTCAGTTCGGAGTAACATTCACACGAGATGCCGGACAGACGTTCGTTCAGACACTGCTCGGTGAGCGTGTGTACGATTTTGCGTTTGATGACGAAGTCGTCTACGCCGCGGCAGAGAACGGACTGTTTATTTCTTCGAACTTCGGCCGAAGCTGGGATTCCATCAATCAATTCAGAGACCAGACGATTTCGAATCGACTGGTTCGTCCAGGCTCGAGTGTGTTTTCGGTAGAAGTCGAAAACGGTGTTCTCTGGGTTGGGACATCGGACGGATTGCTCAAATCGCTGGATGGCGGTCAGACATGGTCCATTTTCAGGGTAAATGTACCCCTGCACGCCAGTGAATCGGGTGGATCGGTCCCAGATGTGGACGCTTACGCCTACCCCAATCCGTTTTCCCGTGGTGAGGACGTATTTGTCCGGATCAAGTACGAATTGGATAGTTCGGGGTCAGTGGATATTAATATTTACGATTTCGGAATGAATCTGGTCAGACAGATCTCGGAATCTTCGGTCTCCGGCATCTATGAGTCATTGTGGGATGGCACGGATGATCGTGGAGTGCGTGTGGCGAATGGCACGTACTTCTACGAAATCAAATCGGGCGGGAGTCGTTTCAGAGGAAAAATCCTGGTGATTGAATGAGGCGATTAACAGCCATAGTAGTGGTCGTGCTTCTAGGACTATCGGCTTCTGAGTGCGTACTGGCACAGCATGCCGGCGCCTTTTCACGAATCGGATTTGGAGCCCGAGGAATCGCAATGGGCAATGCGGTCGGTGCAGATGTGTTCAGCGGTACGAGCCCATATTACAATCCGGCGATGGCCCCACTTTCAAAAGGCCAACATCTTGCCGCCTCCGTCGCAACGCTGAGTTTCGACCGATCCCTGCAGTTCCTGCAATTAGGGGCTCCACTGCAACAGCGAGCAGGATTTGCCATTGGAATCATTCATGCTGCCGTGTCCAACATCGATGGTAGGGATAACAGTGGATTTCACACCCGAAAACTGACAACGGACGAATACGCTGGATTCCTCTCTTTTGGCCTTCGTTTGAGTGAGCGGGTGAGTGGGGGCATCAATCTACAGATGTTCAGAACGGATCTGTTTGACGGCCTGACACCGGCGCGCAGTGTGGGAGTTGACATAGGAATTGCCGTCAGACTGAAAGAAAACTGGGGGACGGCCTTGGTGATTGATGACATGCTGGCCCGGTATACGTGGGATTCGTCCGACATCGGAGGAAGCGGGCGTAAGATCACGGACTATTTCCCAAGGCGTCTGCGCCTGGGCGTAACCAACAGGCGCCTCAATGAGTCGCTATTGCTGGCGGCAGAGATCGAATCGAGAACGACGCTTGTCGACACACATGGCTTCAATACACGCATTTTGGGTGATTCTCCAGCAGAAGTACGTGAGGACCAGGAGTTAAAACTTCGTGAGACAAGATTTCGCATGGGCGCCGAATATCTTCCGGCTGAGGGATTTGCATTTCGTGGTGGCATCGAACAACTTGGATCAGATATGCTTGATTCGGTGAGACCTTCAGTCGGATTCATGGCAGAACAGCCTCTTGGCGAGTTGATCATTCGAGCTGAGTATACATTTGGCTATGAAGCTCGTGCTGCCGGAAGCATGCATCTGATCAGTTTTAAACTTTTCCTCTGAGCCATTCAACCTGGTGCCGTTCAACATGAGCAAACTGTTCCGTGCAATCCTGTTGTTGATCATCTTCATGACTGGGTTCGCCGTCTCCGTACGAGCTCAGGATTCCGGGCTCTCGTTTCTCGCTCTGGGTACGGATGCGAAGGCGCTCGCCAGAGGTGACGCTGGAGTTGCTTCAGCTACAGGAGCGTTCGCCACCTATTGGAATCCGGCAGGTCTGGCCACACCAGGAGCGAGAGAGGTCGCACTTTCTCACCATGTCTGGATCGCTGATATCAGAACGTATGCTCTGAACGCTGGTTTTTCGGTTGGAGAGAAGGCAGGCATCGGAGTATTTGCGATTGCTACAGGATCTGGAGACCTGGAAGCAAGACAACAGCCGGGAGAATCTGACGGATTGTTCGATGCTCAGTTCGTGAGCGCTGGCGTATCTCTGGGTCGTGCTTTTGGACCTTTGCGTATCGGATCCACCGTCAAATTTCTGTCCGAGCGGATTTTCACAAATTCGGCCAACGGATACGGATTCGATTTTGGCATACAGACAGAATTGAGGGACGGAAGCGTGAAGTTCGGCGCCACGTATTCGAACCTCGGGAAAATGGAGAAACTGAATGCTCAGGCGACGGAATTGCCTGAACTGGGACGCGTGGGAATCGAGATATTTCCCTTCAGGATGATAACGGCAGTGGACGGGGAGATGCTTTTGTCGACATCAGTATTGCTGGAAGTGTCCCGCAATTATGTGACAGAACGAACCAATTTTCACGCGGGTCTGTCGGGCGAGGTATTGGAGACGGTTACAGCGAGAATCGGATACCTGTCGAATGATTTCCTGCGCGACTATTCTGCGGGAGTCGGAATTGAAGTCACTGATCTGACATTCGACTATGCAATTCTTCCATTCGAGAACGGATTCGGTGGACCGGCTCACATTCTGACCTTGAATTACGCCTGGTAGGGCTCGTTGAGTCGCCGAGGTTGACTTGGCCCGCGAGGCTGATTGAATCACTTAGAGTGCGCGCGAGCTACTGTAGCCCGATCATTTCCAATAGAGCTGTCAGGCCCGTACCTGATACACCCGTTCGCACACGCAGAGAACACCAGGCATCGAGAATCATCATCTGCGCTGCATGAATGGGAACGGCTATCCAGAAGCTTCTCGTTCGCCATACGAGAGCTCCAAGAACGACCCCACCAACGATAGAGAGAAGTGCCTCGGGCATTGGCTTTTGGAAGTGCATGATCGCGAAGGGCATCGTCTGGACAAAAATGGCCATGATTCCGAATGTTCTGGCGGTTCCAAACAGAACAAAACCTCGCCAGAGGTACTCCCACCCGATCCAATAAAACAGGAAGAGGCTCTCGTAGGCCAGAAATACGCCCCAATCCGTAGCTGCGGGAGTGAAATGGGGATACTTGGCAAGAAAGGCCGGGGAATCAGAGAAGAACCAGGTTCCGACGATGATCAGCGGGATGTAGAGCGCGGCAATTTTGAGAGCCAGACGGTGGTCGCCTTTTCCGAGGCCCATTTCTTTGACTGAATTCTTGAACCCGAAACGCAAGATCGTTACTGGAAGGATGAATCCCAGAATTCCCTGAAGGCCAAACCACCAGGCCCAGGAGGAAAGTCCAGGCGACTCTATTCCCAGAAAAGGCGCGATTTCGGTTCTGAACAGGGACCGGTCCGCAAATTTCATCTGCAGAATTACGGACAGCGCTGCAAAAAGGAGTACGACGGCGGTCTGCCTGTCGATCCGTTGAATTGAGTGTCTTGCGCGCTGGATTTCAGCCCTTAAGGAAGAGGCCATTCCCGATCAGCAGGGTCTGTTATACATGCCGTTCAGCATGATACGAAGAACGGACGAGCGGGCCACTCTCCACATGCTCAATACCTTTCGACTCTCCTACTTTTTTGAACCACTCGAATTTGTCTGGATGCACGAACTCTTCTACTGGAAGGTGCATTCGCGTGGGCTGCAGGTACTGGCCAATCGTCATGACGTTGAGCCCGATCTCGACGAAGTCGTCCATAAGCTTGAGAACCTCGTCATCCGTCTCGCCGAGACCAACCATGATTCCGCTTTTGGTGCGAAGTCCCTGTTTCTTGGAAATGTCCAGCACGTCGAGGGAACGCTGATAAATAGCCTGGGGCCGCACTCGTTTATAAAGGCGGGGGACGGTCTCCATATTGTGGTTCATGACCTCAGGCCGTGCATCAATCACTATCTGAAGCGCATCCCAGAGCCCTCTGAAGTCCGGAATCAAAACTTCGATGGTGACACCGGGAATTTCTTCGCGTAGTCTTTCCATCGTCTTGGCAAAAATAGGAGCTCCACCGTCCTTGCGTTCATCGCGGTTCACACTGGTGACTACTGCGTGTTTGACGCCCATCGTTTTGGCCGCGTGGGCGACTCTGTTTGGTTCGTCCCAGTCGAGCCCTTCATCTGGTCGGCCAGTCATAACAGCGCAGAAACCACAGCTCCTGGTGCACACATTTCCCAGAATCATAAATGTAGCTGTTCCAGAAGTCCAGCATTCTCCCATATTGGGACATCTGGCGCTCTGGCACACGGTGTGCAGTCCGTGCGTATCGATTGTGTCGACCAGCTTTTTGTAGGTTTCGCCGTAAGGCAGCTTCACCCTCAACCAGTCGGGACGTTTTCCACGCACGTTATCAGCCACGGGAGCTTCGATCACCGGTAATTCAAGCATACCGGCATCCGTTTGAGGAGCGGCAGACTTCAGCGTTATTTCGCCCGGACGATGTGGTTTTCTTGACGCCTCCATAGAAAGAGGATTTCGGTGGTCGTGTAAGATTGTATCGAGAGCTTCACCAACCTTTTCCGAGTTTGAATGATCCCTGAATTGCTGAGGGGCCGTGATGAACTTTCGGCCTAATATGCTATCTTCCGAACGCCCATTCTGCACCGTCAGAGCACAAAACGGGCAATAAACGGTTTAAAAGCACATCAGAAAATCAGTACCAGTATGGCCAGAAACATTACACCGGATCAGGTAGAGGGAATCTTCCTCGAACACACCAACGCAGAGGGTATGATGCCTCTGGTTCTGGGAACACAGTCAAGCAATGGCATTGATCTGGTGGACGAGCAGAGCGAGAAATCCTACATGGATTTTTTCGGATTTTATGCCTCAAGTTCAGTGGGAATGAATCACCCCAAAATGGTCAATGACGAGGATTTCAAAACCAGGCTCCTTGATTCAGCCATGAACAAAGTCACGAACTCGGATGTGCGAACGGTTGCGATGGCACGATTCCTGGACACGTTCGGACGAGTCGCCAAACCGGATTATCTGCCTTATGCATTTTTTGTATCAGGAGGAGCTCTTGCCGTAGAAAACGCTCTGAAAACTGCTTTCGACTGGAAGGTTCGTAAGAATTACCAGAAGGGGTACCGCCGTGAAATGGGGCACAAAGTTCTTCACTTCGATCAATCCTTTCATGGTAGAAGCGGATACACACTTTCGCTGACCAATACGGCGGACCCCCGAAAGACTATGCACTTTCCGATGTTCGACTGGCCACGCGTTTCGAATCCCAAGGTGGTTTTTCCTGTCGAAGATCATCTTGATGATATCATTGAGCGAGAGCAGGTAGCGCTGAATCAGGCCAAACACTACTTCCAGTCGATGAAAGATGAGATCGCATGTATCATCATTGAGCCGATTCAGGGAGAAGGCGGCGACAACCACTTCAGGAAGGAATTTCTTCAGGCGCTCAAGGATCTCTGCGTAGAAAATGATGCTTTGCTGATTTTTGATGAGGTGCAGACGGGTGTGGGAATGACCGGCGCGTTCTGGGCTCATCAAGCCATCGGTGTCGAACCCGACATCATTTCATTCGGCAAGAAAACGCAGGTATGTGGTATTCTCGCGGGCCGTCGTCTCGATGAAGTGCAGGATCATGTATTTAAAATGGGAAGCCGGATCAACTCGACGTGGGGTGGAAATCTCACCGATATGGTACGCTTCGATAAGATCCTTGAGATTATTGAAGAAGACAATCTCGTTGAAAATGCGAAGGTTGTGGGCGATCACCTCAACGCTCTTCTGGATGCTCTGGCAGATGAAACGGAGTCCGTTTCCAACGTTCGTGGGCTGGGTCTCATGTGTGCTGTGGATATGCCGACGGCAGAGTTCAGGGATCGGCTTCTCCAGCGCTGCTACGACCAGGGAATCATTATCCTGGGCTGTGGAGATCGCTCAATCCGTTTCCGTTCTCCATTGACGATCACAAAGGAAGAGGTCGACAAGGGAATCGATATAATTCGTTCGATCATTCTTACGATCGAGGAAGAGTATCGTCCGTACACCAAAAAAGCGGGATTGACTGACGCCCTCATGGATGGATAACGGGCCGATCAGAAAAGACTGAAAAAAGAAAGGGGCGGTGATCGAAGATCACCGCCCCTTTTCCGTAGAACCAAATAGTGCCTACTCGGGAGCAGCAGCTTTGCGTGAACCAGATTTCGTGGCCAGTTCACCTGGAGTGATACCTGTATCAAGCTCAATCTTGTTGAACGTTACCTTCTGGGACTGCTGAGGATTGTCAGAATTCTGTCCGCCCGAAAAGAGAAGACCATTGACTTCCATGTACTCAGACATAGTTGTCGTGACAGCTCCGGCAGGAGTATCCGTTTCCTGGGCAACGATCAGCAACGATTCTTTGTCGAACATAAATCTGGACTCGACTCCGAAACTGGTTATTCCAACCACATATACTGCCCTATCGTTGAAGGTAGATTCAGGCATCAGCACCAACGTCGAATCCGGATTGCTGAGAAACTGAAGTTCATTCTTGGGTGTGGTGCGCTGAAACTGCTGCCGCGCCTGAGGAGGAAGCGTATTGATATCCTGTCTTCCCTGCGCGTTTTCAACCCAGCCTTCAAGAGGAGTGCTGTAGGCTTTCATATTTACCATTTCGGCAGGGATTCCATCAGGACCCGCGAGCAGGTTCATTTCCGTGTATGTGTAGCCAGGGAAAATCGCCCAGGACTTTAGCTCGATCGACAGGTCGCCCATAGGCGTTCCGACATCAACCGTTGCCTCCATGTACATGTCTTTGATGGAGTTCCATGCGCTGGCTCCTCCCGTTGCTTCGATATGCGCTTCAATCACTCCGCGTGCCGTAGAAAGGTCCTGGGCGTTGGACGATGAGCTTATGAAGGCGAAAGCGAAGAGCGCCACCGCCAGCATGCTGAATTTTTTAATCATGTTGTCTTCCTGAAAATATGTGTCTTCCTTTTAAAACCTTTATGAATGAGGTTATGGACGGGCATACGGATCTATTTGCGCGGGGGTGCGACCCGATACAAAAAATACGGTTATTCGCCCTGCTCTTCTTCAGATGCTGATTCTTCATCTTCATCGACAATCACTTTCGTGACGTCAGCGATCGAATCGGCATCTCTGAGCTTGATGACCCTTACGCCCTGCGTATTGCGACCAAGGCGGGAAATAGAGCCAATGTCCATGCGAATCATGATGCCGCCAACGGTGGAGATCATGAGATCATTCTTCTCCAGCACATCCTTGATGGCCACGATCGGACCAGTTTTGGATGTTGTTTTCTGGGCAATGATCCCTTTACCGCCGCGTGACTGGAGACGGTACTGCTCGAGAGCCGTCCGTTTTCCGTACCCGTTGGCGCTGATCGTCAGAATATCTCTTTCCTCGTCTTCCACGACTATCATTCCGATAACGCTGTGCTCGGGAGCCAATCGTATTCCACGCACTCCACGCGTATTGCGACCCATCGGTCGGGCATCTGATTCGTTGAAACGGATACAGACACCACTGGAGGAAGCGATTATGACGTTGGCGCTGCCATCCGTCATGTGGGCTTCAATCAACTCATCGTCCTCGGTTACCGCGATGGCTTTGATTCCATCTACGCGAGGCCGGGAGAATGCCTCCAGCTGTGTTTTCTTCACCTGTCCGCTCTTCGTCGCCATCAAGACATAGTGCGAATCAAGGAAGTCCTTATCCCTGAAATTGTCTTTTGACACGGGAAGGACGGCTCGAATGCGGTCGTCGGGTCCAATCTGAATGCAATTCCGAATGGATCGTCCTTTGCTGACCCTGCTTCCTTCCGGTATTTCATAGATCCGGAGCCAATAGCAGCGTCCCTGATCGGTGAAAAACAGCAGGTAGTCATGATTCTTGCCGACAAAGAGGTGTTCGACGAAGTCTTCGTCCCGCATCGCAGTTCCGCGTTTTCCAACGCCGCCTCTGCCCTGGGCCGAGTATTCTGAAGAGCTTGTTCGTTTGATCAGGCCCTGATGTGAAATCGTCACGACAACCTGCTCGTCCTCGATGAGGTCTTCGATGAAGATGTCTCCGCCGCCTGCATAATCGATCTCGGTACGGCGCTCATCACCGTACTTGTCCCGCATTTCCAGAAGCTCGGTTTTAATGATTTCCATTCTCAGGCCTTCATTGGCGAGAATCTCATTCAGACGAGCGATCTCTTTTTGAATGGCCAGGAATTCGTCTTCGATCTTTTGGCGCTCAAGTCCGGTAAGGCGATTGAGTCTCAGCTCAAGGATAGCCTTGGCTTGCAATTCGGAAAGTGTGAAGAGCGACTCGCCGTGCGTCGGCAGCCCCAGTTTTTCCAACTGAGCCGTGGTCAGCTTTGACGGAAATACCCCTTTCATGAGGTTTTCCCGTGCTTCTTCGGTGTCTTTCGAATGTCGGATAATCGAAATGACAGCGTCCAGATTATCCAGCGCTATCGTCAGTCCTTCCAAAATGTGAGCCCGCTCTTTCGCTTTACGCAGGTCAAATTGAGTGCGGCGCTGCACGACTACATGACGATGATCTACATAGTGCAGAATCATCTCCTTCAAATTCAGTGTCTTTGGGCGACCACCAACCAGCGCCACGACGTTCATACCAAAGGTTTGCTGAAACTGCGTGTACTTGTAGAGCTGATTCTGTACCACCATGGGCACCGCATCACGTTTTAGCTCGATGACCACACGCATTCCGTCCCGGTCTGACTCATCCCTCAGGTCGGAAATACCTTCGATTTTTTTGTCTCTGGCCAGGATGGCAATTTTTTCAAGGAGCGAGCTCTTGTTGACCTGATATGGGATTTCTGTCGCGATCAGTGCATATCGACCGGGACGAATTTCCTCTTCATGGATCTTGGCGCGCATGACCACGCGGCCACGTCCTGTGTGGTAGGCCTGTCTGACTTCCGTGTGGCCGTAAATGATGCCACCGGTCGGGAAGTCGGGCGCCGGCATAATCTTTACGAGATCATCGATGGAAATGTCGTTGTCGTCAATGTAGGCGACCGTTGCATTGATCGTCTCCGTCAAGTTGTGCGGAGGGATTTTCGTTGCCATTCCAACGGCGATGCCGTCTGAACCATTGACAAGAAGATTCGGAATGGCAGATGGAAGCACCGTAGGCTCCTGAAGAGAACCGTCAAAGTTGTCCTGCCACTCAACGGTATCCTTGGCGAGGTCCTTGAGCATCTCCTCTGACAGCCGGGTCATCCGGGCTTCCGTATAACGCATGGCTGCAGCGCCGTCACCGTCAACCGATCCGAAGTTTCCCTGTCCGTCTACTAGCGGGTACCGGAGTGAAAAGTCCTGCGCCATACGCACCATGGTGTCGTAGATCGCCGTGTCACCGTGGGGGTGGTATTTACCGAGGACCTCACCAACTACACGTGCACTTTTCTTGTAGGTGGAGCCAGCACCCATGCCCTGTTCATTCATTCCATAGAGGACTCGACGATGTACGGGCTTCAACCCGTCACGCACATCCGGAAGTGCTCTACTGACAATCACCGACATTGAATAGTCGATGTAGGAGGACTTCATTTCCTCCTCAATATTGATTGGAATTATCCTGTTATTCTGTTCTTCCATGCGCTTCAGCGCTGACCTGTTCTAGTACTTGAATACGATCGTGCTTGGGTGCTCCGGCGAGAAAATATGATGCCTTGAAAGGGGTGTCCGGAGCGGGCTTTCGACGCCCGTGATCTAAGTCAGAAATATACGCAGAAAGGACCTCAAATCCTACGCTGGAGGGGTCAAATGACGGGACTGTTAACGCCATGTGGTACAACGGATTGCATGGTCTACCCCAAAGGGTGAAGGCGCGAAGAAAACTTCATATTCTGAATGGCTTGTATGCGCTCCGATTGCGAGCATTGGCGAAGGTCCTTCCGGTCTTGAAGTATGCCGGGGTCCAAAATCAAATTCGGTGGTGGGCAGTGTTCATTTTAGTGTGATAGTACCAGCAGTCAGCGAAGTACATGTGTGAATAAAAAGTAAAAGCAGTTGCCTCTCTAGGCTCCGATGCGGCACTAGTGCATACAACTGAAGCGATCTTCGTACGCGCCCCTCGGTCGGAGATCTTCCTCATCAATTCAGCCGCTCAATCTTGAAACTGAAACAGACTCTATTTTTTCTGGTCGTCCTGCTCTCAGCCTTCGATGCCAGAAACGCTCGGGCCCAATCGACGGCGTCAATCAGTGGCTTCGTCCGGGATGCAGAATCCGGCGAGACCCTGCTTCTGGCGAATCTCCGCCTGAGGGACACGCTCATTGGCTCAGCCACGAATAATTCAGGGTATTTCACCATCACAGGTCTTGAGGCCGGATCCTACGTGCTTCAGGTTTCTTACATCGGGTACGAAGGTCTGGAAATTGAAGTGAGCCTGGAGCTCGACGAGCACATTCGACTGGACATCGAACTGCCACCAATCAGTTTTGAGGTCAATGAAATCGTCGTGACCGGTGAGAGTCAAACGGAAGAAGAACAGAGGCAACTGGGTGTGAGCAAGATGCCAACAGCAACCATTCGAAAACTGCCAACGATTTTGGAGCCGGATGTTTTTCGTTCCCTTCAGCTTCTTCCCGGAGTTAAAGCCGCCTCGGATTTCTCTTCAGGTCTGTACATCAGGGGGGGAAGCCCGGATCAGACGCTGATTCTTCTGGATCGGACGACGGTCTACAATCCTTCCCACTTCTTCGGCGTGTTCTCCTCCTTCAATCCAGATGCAATCAAAGACGTGCGCTTGTACAAGGGCGCCTATTCCGCTTCGTACGGAGGCAGAATCGGCTCCGTGGTAGATATCTACAACAAGGATGGAAACCGGAAAACGACCGCCGGCACAGTATCTCTTGGCCTTTTGGCGTCGCGTGCCATGATCGAGGGCCCTCATAAACGCGGATCCTGGATGCTGGCCGTCCGGAGGTCGACGGTTGAGCCACTGCTCGCACTGGCGAGGAAATCGCAGACGAACGGAATCCCGGATACCTTCTATTTCATCGATACCAACGGGAAATTGAACCTTGATCTGAGCGAACTCGACAAGGTGTCATTTTCTTTCTATACGGGCCAGGATGTCGTGGCTATTCCCATTGTTACAGACGTCGATGCCAGGCTTCGCTACGGAAACCGTACCCTGAGTGCGAACTGGACGCACCTGTTCTCCGACCATCTGTTCTCCAATTTTACGATTACCGGTTCACACTATTTCAGCAATCCTTCGTTCGACTTCGCCAGCACCCATTCTGAGCAGGACAATCAGGTACGCGACTATTCGGTCAAGGGTGACTTCGAATACATTCCGGATTCGCGACACTCTTTGAAAGCCGGATTCTGGGGCGGCCAGTTTAGATTCGATCTTGTGAATGAATTCGACAGGGTGGAAGTGTTCACGCTGAAGACACGTTCCGTGTACGGAAGTGGATTTGCCGAGTACGTCTGGCGACCCACTTCAGACTGGGTATTCACGAGCGGTTTGAGGGCTGCGTACTTCAGCGACGGGGACTACTTCAGGCTCGAACCCAGATTCGCCGCCGAAAAGCAATTGTCAGAAAACCTGTATGCGCAGTTGGGAATGGGGAGGTATCACCAGTTCTTGACGCTGGTCACGAATGAAGCGTTTTCCGGGTTGGATGTCTGGCTGGCGGCAGCGGACAACGTCAAGCCCGCTTATGGTGACCAGGTTGTAACAGGCTTGAAATATCGCTCCGATAGCGGTTTTCGGATCGAGTGGGAAGCCTACTATCGCACCATGCGGGACCTGTTTTCCCTCAATCCGTTTCTGCCCGATGTGGCAGGACTGGAATACCAGGACATGTTCCACTTCGGGGACGGATACGCCTGGGGGAATGAGATCTTCGTCGAGGGCCGCCTCGGACCATTTACCGGATTTGCCGGCTACACCTACGGTATCACACGGCGTCGCTTTCCGGTAATAAATGAGCGGGAATTTTATCCGCCCAAATACGACAGGACCCACGATCTGAACGTGACGGGGACTATGCGCCTGGGCAAAAGCTGGGAGTTCACCTCTGTTTTCACCTATGCCACGGGTCAGGCATTCACGGAGCCGGCTTCCCAATACAGGCTCGCCAACTCGCCGTTTGAAAACGTCTCGACTGACGTCCTCGTGAGTCCGTTCAACCAGGCACGACTTCCTGCCTACCACCGATTAGACGTTGGATTCACGAAGTCCGGCAGACTGTTCGGAGCAGAATCAGAGCTTCAGCTGCAGGTCATCAACGTCTATAAGCAGCGAAACATCTGGTTCAATTTCTACGAGTTTGACAGCGATGGGACGATCAGCAAGGAAGAGGTGCCTCAGATACCTATTCCGATCCCGAACGTCTCTTTCACTCTCAGATTTTAACAGGGACACCATCATGAACAGTATCAATATCAGATCTCTCGCCTTCTTGCTGGCGCATCGTGTAGTGATTTTTTGTGTAGTGATTTTTTGCGTAGTGATGATATCGGGTTGTGATTCAGCCTCCCCTTCAGATCATCACGAAGAAATGGTCGTCGAAGCCTATCTGGTCGGTGGAGAGCTGCTTCCCGCCATCCGTCTGTCGAAAACCATCGATGTAGACGATGTGTTCACATCCGGAACCGCTGCAATCAACAACGCAAGCCTGGACGTTTTTCTGTTGAACGAAGACGGATCGGTCGAAGAGCAGATCGAATACGTGAGGACATTCGATGAGCCCGGAAAATATCTGCCAGAGATCGACCATGTCGTGCATTCGGACCGCACGTACCGTCTGGAAGCCAGTGCGGGAAGTTCGATCGATGCTGTTTCGGCTGAAACACACGTGCCCCAGGTGTTCAATCTTATCCAGTCCAGTCACGAACAGATTGAGTATCAGGATCCAGACCAATGGTCGATGCTTGTTACTCAGAGTCAAAACCCGAATCGACAGTCAGTTTTTGTGTTCACAATTGAAAGTCTCGAGCCAACGGTGGACAATCTGGTCGAACCTTATTTCGACTTCTACTTCGAGGACGAAGACACAGACAATCGGGTCGGACTGGAGTTTGATCCGGGTGATCTCAACGAGCTCGTAAAGTTCAGTTCTCAGCCCGTCAATGAAGGTAACTATGAGGTCTTCCCCGATGGAACACTTCGGGTGAAACTTCCCTGGTTTGCCGTACCCTTTTATGGTCGGGTTCACGTCACGATGAGCACACTGGATGACAATCTGTTCGACTTTCAACGCTACCAGCAAGCTCAGCAGGGAGGAGGATTGCTGTCTCCGGGAGAATTACCCAACGTGCTGGATCCTGTAAAAGGAGGCCGCGGAATATTTGGCAGCCTGGCGCGCGTTTCGGACGTCGTAACGGTCGTTCGAGATTAGGAGCTCTCGCTGAGCGAAGAAGTCCTGTAAAGCCCGCCATTTCCCGTTATGAGACGGAATATTGGTTGGCACAGGATTTGACATATAAAGCCGTAAAACAACTTCAATTCAGGTCATTGTGCCCTTTGTGGGCCGTATGACCGCTGTTTATGCGGCTAAAAACCACGGAAAATAGAATCCGATGGAGCCGTCGGGTAATTCTGACGGTCCTTGTCTCATTTCTGGGACTTGGCAACCTTGCGGCTCAGAATATCACGCTGAAGCCGTCACAGGTGCGGCGAGGCGATTCAAACAAGTCGACCGTCTTGTTCCGATCTGACGATGCAGCGACGATACGATGGGAGGAAGCCATTGATGGGTTGGAACTGAAGGTCGGAACGATTCCGGGCGTATATGGCCTGAAGACCATTCGGATGAGGGGGAGTCAGGCTTCGTCATTTTCTCCGGGAATTGTGGGCCTGCCCGTTGGCGTGTACTACGGCGTATTGACCGACTCGGGTGAGGAGACATTTACGGGTATTCAGATTGATGCGTCTTCGGATCCTGACATCCACTATTCCCGAGAATTCAAATTTGCGGTGGAGTCAGATCAGACTCCACGGATCATTGAACCTAAAGGCAGCATTTCCGAGCAGGTGCCGACGTTTGAATGGGAAGCAATCCCCGGCGTTGTCTCCTATGCACTTATCATATCTACCACTCCGTTTACGATCGGCGAAGAAGGCACGACACTTACAGATATCAGGGGCCTCAATCCTGTCTGGATTCACTTTTCAACCGAAACCTCTGCACGATACGGGGAAAGCTCCCAGGACAATCCCCTCATTCAGTTTGATGCGTTACCGTTGGTCCCAGGCCAGACGTATCACTACACGGTTCTGAATGCCTACTCCAAGACCGACCCGGCATTTTTGAGCGTGTCTCTCGGCCCGATCGTCTCTTTTTCTCTGGTTGACCGTGGGGCTCTCGGCAAACCTGTCCTGACCTATCCCGTCAGTCAGGAACGGATCGCTGACGAAGACTTCCTCGTGTTTGAATGGGATGATGTTGACGGCTCTCTTTCATACGATGTTTCCGTTTTTGAGCGGATGACGGACGGAAGCACGAGCTCGGACCTCCAGGTGTTTTCGGCCAACACACCGAACTCGCAACTGAGCGTGCCCGCATTTGAGGTATTTCGAAAAGGTGAGTATCGATGGTTCGTTATCGCCAATGATCGCGAAGGTGCCGCCAGTGTCAGTTCCTTCGCCACATTTCGGTATGACACCGATATGGGAGACTTTACGTTCGAGACCCGTTCGTCAACCGATGGAGAAGAGCTCCTGGGTGTGATAGTCAGGGTGGTTTCTACAGATGCGGGCTATAACCCTCCGAATCCGTTCGTGAATATTTCCAGTCCTTCATTGTCTGATAGTCTGGTGGTGGGTGAATACGAGTTCACTGCTTCGAAAGAAGGGTTCTCCGACACAATGGTTTCTGTGAGCATCGAAGAGAACTCGTCAGCGAATATTCTGATCGAGATGAAGCCCCTCCCTTCGAGAATTGTGGGTCAGGTTGTTGATCCCAATGACGCACCCGTATCAGACGTGACCGTGAGATTCACCAACATTCTTTCCGGAGAAACGCTTGAAACAAGCACGGGCAGCGAAGGGGTGTTCTCGGGAGACCTCACCAATGGGACGTATACCATATTCGTGTTCAAATCGGGATTCCGATCGCCCCCTGAAATCACCGTTTCAGTTGCCGAAAATCAGATATTAACGCTCCCTGACCCGCTGGTAGTCGTCGATGACGAAGTGTTTTTGTCCGGACGTGTCGTAAATCAGGACGGAATTCCGGTTCCCCAGGCCCGGATTCTGGCCGTTCTGGGATCAACCTCGTTCGAAACGGTCACGGATGGGAACGGGGAATGGGATTTGAAATTGAGTGAGGGTGAATGGACCATTTCGTCGTCAAAACAAGGATTCCTGGGTCCGCTTCCAGTCGTTCGAAATCTGTTCGCTGGTGACACTTTCTCAAACATAAATTTCGTTCTGGTTCAGCAGGCGAGTCGGATCGAGGGACAGGTTCAGGGTCTGAGGACTCTCCCGGATGGAAGACAGGAAGTGTTTCCACTCTCACATGCGACGATCTACGCTTATCCGCTGGCCGGTGAAGGTGTTTCGACAGTAACGACCGATGACGGAAGGTTTTTGATGGACCTTGGCACCGGGGCATACACCATTTTTGCCAGAAAGGACGGATTTGAACGCAATGGTGCTATCGAATTGATTTTGGGGGCAAATCAGACTTTCCGCGATGTGAGATTTCAGCTCGAAGAGCTTACATCTTCCTTGTTCGGTACGGTGGTGGATGCAAACGGGCGCGGAATCGAAGGGGCTGAGGTTTTCAGCACCAACGGAGCCTCAACCGTGTCATCCGCTGGAGGTTCGTTTTCTCTTTCCGTATCCGGTGGACCTCAAGAGATCTCGGCAAGATTCCCTGGAATGACACCTGCAGGCGCGTTGACCGTTGCCCCGGCCTCGAATACTCAGGTGCAGGGCGTTGAATTCAGATTGTATCCGCACGCAGCCTCGATATCGGGACGTGTTCGAACGGCCACCGGTGTTCTGGCGGGAGTGTTTATGACCGCCAACAACGGATTTGAATCATTTTCGACCGTCACCGAGGCGAACGGACACTATTCATTTGATTTGCCTGCGGGTCAATGGGACATCTCAGCAAAAACGAGCAGATTCAGGCAACCTACAAACTTGGCCAAGACGCTCAGAGCGGGCCAGCGTTCTGAGGATGTCGATATCTGGATGGACCCGAATTTCATCCTCATGGAAGGCTTCATATCTCATTCTGCTTCCAATCAGGCAGGTCTGGAAATCCGTTACGACGACGTCGACGAATCGCTTGGTCTCCCGCTCCATCTGACCACGCTCACTGGCGAAAATGGTTACTACTCAGTATTTCTGGGTGCTCGCACTCGGTACCTGATGCAGATCAGTGAGGAAGGCTTTCAATCCTTCAATCACTCGTTTACCACGGACTTGCCGGAAATCAACATAGATTTCGACGCGTCACTCATCCCTTCAGAGGCCGTACTCACGGGACTCGTTCGAGAAGCGTCGGGTGTGCCTCTTTCAGGAGCCTCGATTGAAGCAAAAATAGGAGGCGTAACAGCATTTACAACCGTCAGCAATGCTGATGGATCATTCCAACTCAGCGTGGAAGAAGGCTCATACGACATTCAAGCCTCGGCGGTTGGCTTTCTTACCTCGCAGGTACCAGTCACTCTGGAGGCAGGTCAAAGAATTGACGATTTGAGTCTCTCGCTGGAATCCAACGAGGGAAGTTTGATTGCGACCGTGCTCAACCCCTTCGGAGGAATACCAATTCCGGGTGCCATGCTCGAAATGAGGGGGCCGGTTCTTAGAACGGGCTTGACGTCCGAAGATGGAACCGTTGCCCTTGGAGCTCTTCCAGCAGGTAGTTATGCGCTGGATGTGAAGGCTGACGGATTTCTGTTCGTAACCCGATTCATCGACGTTGAGGCGGCAACGACTTCAAGACAGACTTTTATTCTCGTACCAATATTCGGCTCCATCACTGGAGAGGTTGTGTCATCACTCGGAAATTCTCCTCTCGCCGGAGTCAGTCTCCGACTTATTGGAGAAGGACTCGATAAATACGCAGTATCCGACAATCAGGGGCGATTCAGCTTTGAAAATCTTCCAGATGGCGGCTATTCAATACAGCCGGAAGCGTTCGGTTATCGACTCACCCCACCCTCCACGGCCACCATATCCCGCACGAATCGAAACGTCAGTCTGCCCCGTATATCCATGACGAGAGTCACTGGCAGGATTACAGGGTCAGTATTGGATTCGAACTCATCAAATCCGCTTTCGGGCGTCAGTATAACGGCATCCAGTCAAAACGGAACCGTCAGTTCCCGGTCGACCTCGGATGGATCATTTGAATTGAGTGGATTGGAAGCGGGGAATTGGAGGATTGACGCCGTTCTTGATGGCTTCCGATTTCAGTCGGGTAGCGTCACAGTTGCAACCGGACAGACCACATCCAGCAGTATTGGAATGCAGCCCAATCTGGCTGAATTGAGTGGTCGAATTCGCAATATTAATGGCGAGGCCCTGCCATTCGATGTTTCTGTGGAGATAGTCACGTCTCGTGAGCGCCAGCAGACGTTCACTACCGCCGAAGGAGAGTTTGCTTTCGACAGCTTGCCGGGAGGTGAAACCATCGTTCTGAAAACGTTGATTCAGCGCGAAGGATATCTGGATGTCGAATCCCTCATAAATCTGGCTCCCGGAAGTGCTCTCATGGAGCTGGGAGATATACCGGTGCTGGTGCAGTCAGCAGAGATCGGCGGAACGGTTGAGAAGGGGGGAGCAAGAATTCAGGTAATTCACGCAGGCTCAGGCGCCACAATAGACGTTGTAACATCCCAGTCCACCGGCGAATACAAGGTGGAAGATCTGGCACCGGGAACGTATCAGCTCCGGCCCTCGCTGCAAGGATTTACTTTCGCACCTCCATTTCGGGAGGTAACCTTGGTGGATCTAGAAGTGGGCAGCGCTTCATTTACTGCGACATCTAATGTCGGCTTGGTAGAGATTCTCGTTGTCAACCGGGACGGAGTTCCTGCACGAGATATTGCCGTCAGGATTACGAGTCTGGATCGATCATTCGACCAGGTGTTTACGACTGACGCCAACGGCCTCGTCATGCCAACCGTGATCCCGCTGGGTCATCGGTACAGAGTTGAGCCGATAGCAGACGCGTATCAATTCCTGCCTGTCTTTCGGGAGATCGACCTGACGAATCAAAGTGCCGCCAACGTGTCTTTCACCTTGATCGAGACCAATTCGTTCATTGCAGGGTCGACATTGGACGAGACAGGGGCGTTGATTGACGGTGTTCGCGTTGTGGCTCAACGTTCGATAAGCGAACAGTACGAGGTCCTTTCTGTGGATGGACTCTATCTCCTGGGGCCACTTCCTGCCGGAACGTATGATGTTTCAGCTCAGAAATCAGGATTCAATGATGCATTTACAGTCGCAACGGTTGACCAAGATGCCACCCGATTTGGAGTCGAGCTCGTTCTCAAGCGCCAGAGTGTCACTCTTACGGGCCGCGTGACCAAGGCTGGCGAGCCGATAGAAGGGATTCTGGTCAAACTGAGCGGACCTGTCTCTGCTTCGGTTTCATCTTCTGCAGACGGCACGTTTCAATTTTCTGATGTCCCGGTGGCGACCACCGGTGAGTCTTTAGCCCAGATTTCGATCGAAAGAGAAGGAAGGCCCAGTCTTCAACAGACGATATCGTATTCATTCCTCGATGTGGGACAAGTTCTTGTGTTGGAGGAATTCATTCTGGCTTCTGGAAGCATCACGTTGTCGTTAACCGATGGAATTCAGCCCCTGTCAGATATTCTGATTTCGTTTCGAAGCGAAAGCGGTCGAGTTGTGCAGGCTGTTTCGGATGGAAGTGGTGTAGTCGTTACCTCCGACGATCTTGACGAAGGTGACTATCTGATTTCATTGATTGGTTCGAGTCGACTCAGTCCAATTGAGAAGGAACGAATCATCCGGGTGCCTGACAATCAGTCGAATATCTCGGCAAACTTCACGCTTCCTTTCCTCCACACACCGCCGCCTACTGTGCGAAGCGATACGGGTACTCCTATCAGAGTTTCTTTCGACTCAGGAAATAATCAGGGTCTCGAAACCGCGGTTTTGAATTTGCGCCTTCCGGGGCAGCAAGATTTCTTGTTTATCCCTCTGACCCTTTCGGGATCTCAATTCAACGGAATACTACCCGCAGTTGGTGAGGGAGAGTTCAGCTATTTCATCCAGATTCAGGATGGCGCACGTCAGACCCGATTTGAAACGGAAGTGATTACAATTGTACCCGTCGTGGCGGGTCGTCTTCAGAATCTGGTTCTGTCACCGGATCCGCACGAAAATATCATTCGCACCGGTGAAGACTACACGTTGCTTCTTCAGATCCGAGATGGTCTGGGAGAAGATCTCACATCGGAGGTAATCAGTGCCGGAACTATATCCTGGACGGCTTCGGATGGAAGTATTTCGGTGAACCCGGTTCAGATTGGAGACCGGCTTGGTGTCACCATCCGGGCCGATGCCGCAGGAGAATTCGTTCTCGGCCTCAGAGTTGTGCTTGGCAACGAGGTGCTCGAACACAGATCAGTGTTCAGGGCCACCGCTACGCAATTGCAGGATATCCGGATATCAGTTTCGGAAACGAGAATGCGAAACAACAACGGATTCCTCCGATTGGGTCTGACCGGTCAGGCCGAAGACGGAACGCAAATTCTTCTGGGCAACTCGGTAAGCTGGTCCCTGTCGCCCGCGTCTGTGGCTGATATTGATGAGAACGGCATCATTCGAACAAGCAACGAGCAGTTTATTGGCCCCCTGACGGTAATCGTCACTGATGGCGTTACCGGACAGAATGATACGGTCGAAGTGGCTGCGTACGCAGAATTGGACGGAATTCATGACCGGAGCCTTACCGATCTGGCGGGCACCTTCATAGACGTTTCTGCTGAATCAATCCCTTTCCGTGCAGAGATTGGCCTTTCACGTCCTCGACAGGCACAACCTCATCGATTCATTACGGGGGCAGGTTCGACACGAGGGCTCACGGCCGGAGACCATCTGGTTCGGTTTGATCTACAATCTGACCGGTCCTTGCTCGGAGACAGTCTCGCAATTCCGGCGACCATCACGCTGCCGTCGGATCCTTCAATATCACTGTACGAAGGGGTGGCATCAGTCGGCTACTATGATGCTGAAAAGGCCGTATGGAAGGCGCTACCGTCCCTTTCGACAGGTGAGAGCACGATCACGAGTCAAGCTGTGAAGCTCGGTGATTACAGCATTGTTACTGCGAACAGAGGCCTCGACATCAGGCACCTGGCCGCCCTTCCGTCTCCATTTTCTCCTGACATCGCCCCGTTGAAAATCGGTTATTTCCTCGAATCGTCCTCTTCGCCGGCAACCGTAGACATTGATGTGATCAACATCCGGGGAGAATTGGTTCGGACCATCCTGTCAGGCGATCTGCAATGGTCGGGCAGATACGGATCTCGCTCAGGATTGCGCGAGATCACGTGGGATGGTCTCACAAATGACGGCAAAAAGGCCAGAAATGGACGTTACATCATTCGAATCGAAGCCCGTGATCAGTCCGGAACCGTCGCCAAATCGATCCCGGTCGTGCTGATCAAATAACAGACAATAACCAGCGACTTCGACAGCGAAAGCTGAATGAATCCAATCAACTACATAACTCAGGTTTTCAGCAGAGTAGGGCTCACAGCCAGCCTCGTGATGCTGATGTTCCTAACTCTGCCTTCGGCGGGTCAGGAACTGTCTGCCATTCCAGCTGCGTTTGCGGAAATAGGAATTGGCGCCCGGGCAGCATCTCTGGGATATACCGGAACTGCTTCAGAACGCGGCCCCGGCGCGATGAGTTGGAACCCTTCGTCGATTTACTCGGAGGAAGGGTGGGAGTTGGCCCTCTCGTACGTTGATCAACTTCAGACAGTGGAGTTTGGATACGCTGCCCTGACCATACCTCTTCGTGAAAACAGAAATGCGCTTGCTGTTTCAGCGCACTATTCGGGCGATGATGCGCTTACAGAGGAATCGGTAAAGGTCGCCTACGCCCATCGCATACGATTTGTGTGGTTCGGAGTCGCCGCAGGTGTCAGACGAGCCGTCTACGGAAAAAACACACTCGGCGCCGACGATTTCGTCGTATTTGAGCCAGATGAAATCGCAGAAGGACTGTCCAGGCAGGTCCGCGGATCTGCCACCGGATTTATGGTTGAAGCCGGATTGAGAATGCGATGGACAGACGATCTCACATACGCATTTACAGCGCGAAATATCGCCTCCCCTTTGACGTGGAAATCTACCTCGCAAGCCCGCGCTGGCACAAATTCGTACGTCGAATCCGTTCCTCTGGAACTGGCAACCGGGGTCGACTACAGATTGACCGAAAAGGTTACCGGATCCATTGAGTGGGTACCGGCAGTCACTGTCGATGCCATCAGCAGGGTAGGAATGGGAGCAGAATTCAGCCCGATCGACGTTATCTCGTTCCGCGTGGGGCGCTCCGTTCTACACGATGGATTGCGCAACGAAATAAATACGTTTGGCTTCGGTATCCGGACACCGAAATCGGTCAGCGTTCGCCTGCGCGCTGACTATGCATATGTGACCTCCGACCTTGCACGAACCCAACAACTTTCGATCAACGTGGGATTGTGAACAAGCTTCGCTACATATCGATAGCTCTGCTTTTTATCTGGTTCATGCCTGCGAATGGACACGCACAGGAATCGGTTGATTTTTCGGCGTTGAGGTTCGATGGGGGAGTCATCGGTTCAGACTTTCGGCTCGGATCAAATCTGTTTGGTTCGGGCGTGGGGTCCGGATCGTTCGGTCGAATTCAGTCTGCGTTACAAACCGTGGACGGAGCAGTCGTGTTCGGGAATCCAGCCTCATTATCGCACGTGACCCGAAGGCAGATTGGTTTTGAAACACGCTTTCCGTTAAAAAATGGGACGTTTGGTATCGGACCGTCGTCGCTCGTAGGCTCCAGTCCGATAAGAGGAGAGACGGACGACCTACTCGAGCGACTTTCCTGGCCCGACAACACAACCCCGGCGTACACCCAGGCTCGTAGCGTGACTTTTGGGCAGCCCCGTCAGCTGACCGCTTTCTGGCTCACATGGCCTGTCAACGAAACTGTTGGAATTGGATTTGGATATCGGCAGCCACTGGCCCTTTCCTCCGGTGTCCAACTGAGCGGAACGAACATACTCCTTGAAGGCGTCCAATCCGGAGCGGGAGGGCCCGTTCCGATCGAGCTATTGGCAAATCTGGAGTTGAAGTCTGACCTGGATGTTCGGTTGGACGAAGTCAGTATCGGCACGGGTGGCCTTCTTGAGCAATACTACCTGGGAGACGTCTGGTGGGGGATTTCGTTTTATCGATACGGTGCTTCCCTGGGCTGGGACCTCGATTTTCAACCCCAGGCTATGCTCACGATATCTGGATCCGAGCGGTATTATTTCAATGATCCTCTGGACCCGAATCTGGAAGCAGGGGAATCGAACGACTTCTTCTGGAAGGCTCAGTCGGCATATAAAGGCGGTGGTTTCGGTGTCCGCATCGGTTTGATACATCGGACATATGAAGGAAGATATGGCTCAAGCCTGTTATTCAATCTTGCACCCAAAATTTCAATGTGGGATCTCAAAGCTGACGCCCAAGCCTTCCTTCCCGTTTTTATAGACATGAACGGAGCCATCGACAACAGGCTTCCTACAAACGACGACCTGATAGACATCGATGGAGTGGATCTGTCAAAACCGAATCGTACGAGAAAATCTCACGATGAATTGGGGAAACAGGTCATCTTACACATGCCGTCGTCGCTGACGCTGGGGGTCGACGTGCCATTCGGAAGGCACAATTTTGTGTTCAACGTTGTGCGATACTGGGGAAGTGTGTCTATCGAAGGTGACTATGGACGCGAATCAGGGATTCTTCAGCACTACAATCTTGGTAAAAAGCCAACATGGGCTCTTCGGGGAGGCCTGGACTTCGCACGCAAACATCGCAGGAGTGGATTCAAAGCGTGGGATGTCCCTCTGAGGCTGCTGACGCTCGATTTTGACGGATTGCTCTTCGATATGCTGGGAGATTGGGCGAAGTACTCAAACGCACGATACAGGGTGTCTGGAGGGCTACAGTGGGGCAGTTCATTAACCCACGGTCTTCACTACTCTATCGCAGACGATCTTGATGCCGTGCTGGGAGGCCGACTTCCCACCTCCATCGCTGTTGGCAGAGCATACTCTGTTTTCGAGAGGGTTGATGTCGGAGTGCATGTTCTGGGTGTTCCAGATCTTCTGATGCGCTTTTCAGTAGGGCTGAACTTCGAATAAGCGAGGTCTTTCACGCAGCGAGGTCCCTATACTCGTCCGCCTGATGACTGGCGCGAAGATGGATCTTCAGACGGTATCACCCCAACGAGCACCCAGGTCCCTGCAAAGAGTTTCCAGAAATTTCTGATCGGTCTCGTCAAACGCAGCTTCAAAATCAGAATCCACATCCAGAACGGCGATGACGTCGCCACCTGCGTCGCGAACTGGAACTACTATTTCAGACCGGGTTGATCCGGAACAGGCGATATGACCGGGGAATTTTTCCACGTCGTCAACCAACTGCGTTTTACCCTGTTTTGCCGCTGCGCCACACACACCCCGATCGAAGGAGATGTCGATACATCCGTGGCCGCCCTGGTAGGGACCGACCTGGAGATGTTCGTGACGAACGACCCGATAAAATCCGGTCCAGTGGTAATGGTCAAATGACCCGTGCAGTTCGCAGACGACCGTGGCCATCGCGGCCGTCCAATCTGCATCTTCGGTGAGAAGAGCCTCTATCCTCGCCAGGACCTGCTGATATTTTTCTGATTTGGTCAAATTCGCGAATTGGTCATAAAAGACTTTTATTGGCTCGTTTACGACGATAAGAGAGCTCGGATCCTGAAATCGGCAACGCAAAAATCAGGTTCTCCAACGTACCTCTAGATGGACGGAATGGACACCCGGGGTTGACTGACAGGTTCGATCTCGAAGCTTCATTCTTGTATCCGATCAAGAGATTTGAACCCGGAATTCTGAAACAGATTCAAAGCATGAATACGATTGTTGTCACGGCTGAGGATACGCTGGATATTGTCTCGGACACATTGCAGAAGCACTTCCCATCTACCATTTTTGCCCTGCGCCTGGAAGACCCAGTTATCGAAAAAGAAGGCATATGCGGAGCTGATATAGTCTGGATCGAAGGTCCCAGCAGAGATCAAATCGAAGATCTGCTCGACCCTTTCCAGAGCGTGAACTGGGATCCGGCCACGGGCAAGTTCCGGGGACGTGCGCATCTGGCCGTGGACGAAGACGGAGAATTGATCCAGATCGTCTACAATATCGACTACCTTTTCTGCGACGGTCCGAGTATCGCCATGAACGAGCTGTAGTCAGTCAGTTTCCGAAAGCAGACATTGCATAACGGTCACGTCGATCCAATTCCCATCGACGTGACCGATTTCTTTTTGTACACCCACTGTCGTGAATCCAAATTTTTCGTGCATCGCAATGCTGTGTCCGTTCTGGGTCCAGATGCGTACAAGAACGTGGTGAAATCCGGAGTTTCGGGCGGATTTCATGAGTCGCTCCTGGATAGCGCTTCCAATTCCCTTGCCGGTCAGCGACCGTCTCACGAACAGTGACGTTTCACAGGCAAGACGGTATCCCGGCCGGTCGGAATAGTATTTTACGATTCCCCAGCCGGCTATGTATCCTTCGTTTTCGGCGACGAGCACAGTTTCGCGTTCATCCAGATGAGCCAGCTTTTGCCTCATATCTTCCGGGCTGACGACATCCATCACCATTGTGGAATCCCTCATGAGAATCGATTCGGAGTAGATTTCCGCTATCGACGAGGCATCTTCCTTCAGGGCCGGTCGAATATTGGGTTTACCTGATCGTTCATTCATGATCCGGAAAGTACGGCACTGACAGCCGCTTCCGCATCAATGAGTTTTCCGATTTTCGATGTGTCGCGAACGTTACGGCCGGTGTTCTCGAGAATTTTGTACACGTCGTCTTCTGAAATCGATGGATTCAGCGAACGCATAATGCCCACGAGACCGGACACTACGGGTGTGGACATGGACGTTCCGCTCATCTGTACATAACCGCCGCCGGTCTTCAGAGAGAGGATATTCACGCCTGGTGCTGTAATCGGGCGGGCCAGAGACATGTTGGTGTTAGAAAACGTAGCCTTGCGCAGATTTTCGTCTACCGCCGACACGACAATGACACCTTTGACGTTCGAAGGCATATGGTCGATCGCGTCTTCGTTTGCGTTGCCAGCAGATGCGATTACGATCACATCGTTGCGTCGAGCATAAGCGACGGCATCGGAGATCACTTTGGGCGCTGCAGATTTGGCACCCAGACTCATGGAGATGACATCAGAACCGTCTTTTGTAGCATCGATGATAGCCTGTGAGATCATCTCGATACTACCAAATCCTTGCTCATTCAGCGCCTGATATCCAGCGATTTCAATGAATCGTCCTTCCCAGTTCAAGGATGCGATTCCGATTCCGTTGTTGGTGCTGGCACCGGCAATTCCCGCGCAGTGACTGCCATGACCATGGAGGTCCATTGTGGCTGGGCTCGTTGTAAAGGCGGAGGATACGTCTTCATGGCCAGCGTCGACACCGGTGTCCAAGATCGCAACCCGCGCTTTTTTGGCCGGATTGACGTCGTGTAGCATACGATGCACTTCATGTCCCTGAATTGCTTCCAATGCCCACTGCTTTGATGCGAGAGGGTCATTCTCAAGAATGGAGGCATGTCCTGAAAGATGGAGCGGCCCCTTCGAGGGAATATCAAGTTCTACAATGAAATTGACTTCGACGTTGTCGATATTCTCAACGTCTGTTCGCAATTCGCGCATCAGTTTTTCGCTATCGCGCTTGGCGACATACACTATATACAATTGGGCGAGGTCAGCATCTTCATCCATGCTGACGGTTGGAAAAGCCTCTTCCCATGTCGCATCGAACGAGCTCAGTGTACTTTCAATTTCTCCGATAGTGTCGTCTTCACCGAGTTCGACAAGAATGCTGTGATCCTGTGAGGCCACTACGGGCGGATTATTCTCGCCCGCAACCACAGGCGGGTTGGAATATCCTGCAATCAGTTTCGTGCCGGCAAACATCAAAACAGCGACGAACAGAGAAGTCGCACCTATCATGAAAAATGGTCGGGCATTTTTTTCGTGTCGGCTCATCAGGCCAGCCATCAGCAGAAACCCGATTCCTGCTTCGGCGGAAACCGCCGCAGCAAGGGGAACGAATCCGGAGAATGATTGAACGTGTAGAACCGCACCGATGACAAAAAGCAAAAAGCCGCCTGTCATGAACAGAGCTCCCTTGGTTTTACGGGTAGCTCCGAGTCCGATTAATAGAAACGCAGAAACCGTGATCAGTCCTGTGAACAGCATGGTGTAGTCACTCTCTGGAATGGGTTATGAAGGTCAGCGCTTCTTCTCGATGGAATTGATCTTGACATGCTCGCCCCACATCGTGGTGCCCAGCACGTGGACGGGCTCCATTTCGGCTGCTACAGCCTGGCCGTCAGATTGAAACTCGGAAGGAAGAGCATTTATCGGGACAAATTTTTTCCCGTTGTTTGCAATAATGCCCCAGAATCCTCCTTCCAAATCCAGATACACGACGTTGCCTTCGATCTTCATAGGGATATAACCGTTGAAACACGTGAAATATTGTGTGTTTGTCGTATTCGCTACGTGCCCAGATCACCGGTGTTTCATTGCATATTAAACGGGCCGGGGGTAATCTGGCGCACTCCGATTGTTGCGTCGCTTTATTGGCGTTATCTGAGAGTCCCGCGACTTCCGGCGTCCGTACGCGTAGCATGACCTGCGTAGCAAAGAAAAACCACTCCCGACATCTGTTTCGATGGGAATAATCCCCGAATCATCCATTGAAGAGGTCCGAAGTCTCACCGACATCGTGGACGTGGTCGGGGACTACGTGAAGCTAAAAAAACGCAGTTCAAATTTCGTAGGGCTGTGTCCATTTCATTCCGAAAAAACGCCTTCATTCAACGTCAATCCGAAGCTTTCGATATTCAAGTGTTTCGGGTGTGGGGAGGGAGGTGATGTCTTTTCATTCGTATCGCGGATTGAGTCATTGAGTTTTCCCGAGTCAGTCAGGATGTTGGCCGAACGCGCAGGAGTGGTTTTGCCGGAAGAGGAGACACCGGGAGAAGATGCCAGTGAAACAGAATCCATTTACCATGCACTTCGATTTGCCGCTCGTTTTTTCCATGACAACCTGATCGACATGGAACAGGCCGAGCCGGCCAGAAAAGTGTTGCAGGAACGTGGGTTTTCAGCAGAATCCATCAAGACATTTGGAATTGGATTCGCCCCAGACGGCTGGGATTCACTGCTAAAATCGGCAGCAAAAGCTCATATCAAAGAGGAATTTCTCGAGCAGGCGGGCCTGATCATCGAGAAAAAGGAGGGTGGATCATATTATGACCGGTACAGATTCCGGCTGATCTTTCCCATTTTCTCTCATGTAGGAAAGGTCCTCGGGTTCGGCGGGCGAATCCTGCGAGAGCAGGATGAGCCCAAGTACATCAACTCACCGGAAACGAAGGTCTACAACAAGAGTCGGGTCCTGTATGGTCTTTATCACGCCAAGAACTCTATTCGCTCGAAAGAGGAGGCCATTCTGGTTGAGGGTTATACCGACGTGGTGGCTCTCAATCAATCGGGGGTTGAGAATGTCGTAGCATCATCGGGTACGGCTCTGACTCCTGACCAGATTTCTGCTCTGGCCAGATATGCAAAGACAATCGTTCTGCTCTACGATGCAGACAAGGCCGGCCTGAGGGCAGCGCTGAGAGGAATAGACCTGATTCTGGCGAAAGGACTCATTCCGTATGCGGTCCGATTACCGGACGGCGATGATCCGGATTCCTATGTCCGTGAGCACGGTGGACCCGAATTCGAATCGTATCTGAGAGATCACAGACAGAACTTTATCGAGTTCGTTCTGGACAACGCCAAGGCAGCCGGCCGAATGGAAACGCCCGAGGGACAGGCCACTGTGCAGCGGACCATCATACAGTCAATCGCCTTGATTCCAGACGAGCTGATTCGCGAATCCTACCTGCGCAGTGCATCTTCGAGTCTGGATATCCCAGACATGCAGCTTCGTCCCATTCTGGAAGCAACGGTTCGAGGCGACCGAAAAGCGGCGGCAATTAGGCAGCGCAGACAAGAAGATCGACAGAAACCGGCCGCAGGAGAACCTCCGGCTATTCAGAAGAAGCGCGTTTCGAACACGCCAATACCGGCTGAAAAAAAACTGCTGCGCCTGATGTTGGAAGGGGGATTCCCCATGATCGAATGGATAATGGGAAGTATGCCTCTTTCGGACTTTACCGACGGCGCATCTCGCAGAATGGCGGGTGAATTGGTTCGCCAGTACGAAGACGACGCTTTCGATCGAAGAGTGTTTTTCGGAGATAGTTTCGGGCCAGATATTCAATCTCTCGCAGCTGATATCATGACACTCGAGGTTGAACCGTCGGAAAACTGGACGCGTCGCAGAAACATTCCTGTTCCGTCGTTGGATGAAAACAGTTCTGAAGCTGCTGCAGGTGCGATGGTTATCCTGAAACTGTGTCGGGTGGAGGAAGAACAAGAAAAAGTCCGAGGTGAGATATTTCAGCGGCAGTCAGCTGGCCAGGATACTCTCGAGCTGAATCAAAAATTGCTTGAATTGCAGAAGTACGAGCGAACTGTCAAGGAGCGAAAATTTATCGTGTCCGTATAAAGCTGCTCGTGAAAGAAAGAAGTTGTTGACCCGATAAGTGGAATAGGACAAGGTGGATATGGCTGAGGCGACCGAGAATTTGACTCCGGAAGAAAAAGCATCTCATGACAGCAGTCACGAAGTAGAGGCACCACCTGAGATAATCTCTCGCGAGGTCGTTCCGAGAGCAACGCAACCAATGGAAGTGGGTGGAGAAGGCACCAGAGGCGAGTCTGCGCTGTATTTCAATCGTGAACTGAGCTGGCTCGATTTCAATTGGCGAGTTCTCCATCAGGCCCGAGACAAAAGAGTGCCGCTTCTGGAACGGGTTCGTTTCATCTCTATCGCGGCCAGCAATCTGGACGAGTTCTTTCGAAAACGGGTCGGTGGCCTCAAACGACAGGTAGCTGCGGGCGTGCACCGTCGTTCACCCGATGGTCGACTGCCGGGTGAACAGCTGGATATGTCCAGGCAGGCTGTATTGGAGATGTACCGGGTTCTTACCAGTACGTGGGAAGATGAGCTGAAACCTGAGCTTTCGAATGAAGCCGGAATTCATGTTCTGAATTATTCTGACCTGACAGACGTGCAGAAGTCGACCGTGCGAGAGCATTTCATGTCTCACGTATTTCCGATTCTTACCCCTCTGGCTGTGGATCCCGGGCACCCGTTTCCATTTATTTCCAACCTTAGTCTGTCTCTCGCCGTTTCATTATTGCATCCAGGCCGCCAGACCGAGCATTTTGCACGCCTCAAGGTTCCGATCCGTGACTCGCGGTGGATCGCTCTCGATGATGGTGCCGGATATGTGCCCATCGAACAAGTGATTGCTGCAAACGCGGGTGAGCTATTCAGGGGCATGAAAGTAGTGGGCGTCCATGCCTTCCGAATAACCCGCAACGCGGACCTCAAGCGGGATGAAGAAGTCGCCGACGATTTGATCGAAATGATTTCAGATGAGCTTCAAGAGCGCCGTTTCGCCCCGATTGTTCGCCTGGAAGTGGAATCGTCTATGCCTTCAGAAATCAGAGATATGCTTGCCCGTGAGCTGAGTCTGACGTCAGTGGACATTTACGAGACCAGCGCGAACCTGGATCTGGTATCAACCGTCCAGTTTGCCAACCTGGACCGACCTGAGTTTCAGAGTGAGGCCTGGGAGCCAGTTATTCCTACGCGCTTGTTGCACGAAGGCGAGACCAAAGATCGGCGGGATATTTTTGAAGTCATTCGCTCAGGCGACCTTCTGGTGCATCACCCTTATGAGTCCTTTGCGGCCAGCGTCCAGAGATTCGTGGAAGAGGCGGCAGTCGATCCCAACGTGATTGCCATAAAGCAGACTCTGTACCGGACATCGGATGAGTCACCGATAGTCAAGGCGCTTCTCAAAGCCGCCAACCGTGGTAAACAGGTAGCGGTTCTCGTTGAGGTGAAAGCCCGTTTCGACGAAAAGAACAACATTGAGTGGGGACAAAAGCTTGAGCAGAGTGGCGTTCACGTGACATATGGATTGGTCGGTCTGAAGACCCATTCCAAAACCACGCTTGTCGTCCGAAAGGAAAGCGAAGGATTGAGGTCATACTGCCACATCGGAACGGGCAATTATCACCCCTCCACGGCAAAGGTATACACGGACCTGGGTCTGCTGACGTGCGCTCCGGAAATAGGAGAGGATGTGGTAAATCTGTTCCATTATCTGACGGGGTATGCTCCCGAACAGCATTACAATCGTCTTATTGTTGCGCCGCGAGATATGCGACACTTCTTTGTTGATCGAATCCGGCATGAGATCCACAATCAGGAGGAGTATGGAAATGGCAGAATCATAGCCAAAATGAACGCATTGGACGATCTCGTAATAATCAAGGAACTGTACAAAGCGTCACAAGCGGGCGTCAAGATCGATCTAATTGTCCGAGGACATTGCAGGCTGCGTCCAGGCCTCGATGCGGTAAGCGAAAATATTCGCGTCATCAGTATCATCGGCAGGTTTCTCGAGCACAGCAGGATCTACTACTTTGGAAATAATGACGATCCGAGACTATTCATCGGCAGCGCCGACTGGCAGCGCAGAAATCAGGAAGATCGGGTCGAAGTTGTCGTCGAGATCGAAAAGCGGGCTCTTCGTGATCGGCTAATACGTATTTTGGATTTTGGCCTGAAAGATGTCTCTTCCGCGTGGGATCTGGACGCTGAAGGTGTTTACAGGTTGAGAATCGTAGAGGGACAAGACTCGATTTCTGGTATCCACCAGTTGTTCATGGAACGGGCGAAGCAGAGAACAGATCTTGCAGATCCGCCATGGGATATATAAACGATCCACAATCTGAGCATCCATGCCTGATTTGAAAACGAGGTTGACCTCTCTGGCATATCCCGGAAATCCCGAAGTCTTCGCTCTGATAGAGAAGACGGCTGTTGGTATACATGCGAACGTGCCTCACTCCACTGTTGTAGAGGGACTGGGATTCGAAGGAGATCACGACAAAAAGGACTGGTGGAACGGAAAAAGGATTTCGGAGAGGGAGGTGACGGCGGTGTCGTCGGAAATTCTCGAAGAGCTCGGTTGCGGCGTCGCGGTTACCGGTGATAACATCGTGACAAAAGGCATCGACCTATCTACGCTGAAGGCAGGGGACAGACTGCGCATCGGAAACGTTGTTTTGAGACGAGCCGTCAAGAATCACAGGCCATGCAGCACGTTCGCCCGGAGAATATCGGACGAAGCGAGATTTGCCGTCTCCGAGTTGAACCTGAGAGGAGCTCTGTTTGCGGTCGAGTCTGGAGGTCGGATTGCGCCGGGCGACTCCATTGTATTCGAGCATTCAACCTGATTATTTTTACTATAAGCATTCACAAACAGAATTCGCGAGCAGCAATGATGAGAAATATGGCGGGGTCGAGAGTAATTTTATTCTTGATAGCGATCTCGTTGAGCGCTTGTAAAACAGATCCTGTTATGGTTTCGGGATCGGATATCTATTCGAAATACTGTGTCACGTGCCATCAGGCTGATGGAATGGGAGTGCAGGGGGCGTTTCCTCCGCTGGCTGAAAACGAATGGTCGGAAGGGGATGAGGGCAGGCTTATCCGCCTTGTAATCAACGGAATGCAGGGGCCGATTGAAGTCTCAGGGTCTGAGTACAACAACGTCATGACTCCGCACGGTTTTCTGACCGATGATCAGATTGCAAACGTTCTGACGTATGTCAGAACTTCGTTCGGCAATGATGCCGATCCGGTTTCCGCCGATCAGGTGACGAGAGTCAGGGCTACCATTGGAAGTGATGAATTATACGTCGCGTCCAGGCTCTTCCTGAAAACCGGAGTGCCGGACTGAGCCTCAGGCGATCGTTCTGGAGTCGGCTGCTACGACAGAGTTTTCCAGCAAGTCGTTTATCTCATCGGCGTTCAGTTCCAGATCCGAGGAAAGGATGTCCATCGTGGACGATGCGTAAGCAGGGGGGCGGGTCATGTCGGCGAGGTCATTCTCGGGCCAGATTGCTGACTCGCGAACACCGCGAGCAACACCGTCTGGAGACTTCAATGTGAGGTGGTCCGGTGTGATTTCGAACACCTCATTCATCTTTCGCACTGCACCGGCAGGAATTTTGACCGAGTGGCATTGTTTCAGCAACTGAGCCCTGTTCCATTCCTTGATGGACGACTGCAGGATCGTGCGCAAGTCTTGCCTGTTGGCTACGCGGTTTTGATTGGTTTCGAAGCGTTGGTCGTGAGAAAGATGTTCAATACCGAGAAGTTCGCACAGAGCGTGGAACTGTCGATCTGTACCAACGCCGAGAACGATCGAGTGACCGTCCAAAGTGTCATAAACAGAGCCGTATGGAGCAATATTCGGATGTTCTGACCCCAGAGGTTCCGGAATATGCCCGGCGACCAGCCAGCAGGTTGATTGATTCGTCAGGGCACTGACTGCCGCATCAAAAAGAGACACGGTTACATGCGATCCTTCTCCTGACATGTTTTTCCTCAGGAGCGCCATGAGAAGGGCCTGCTTCAATTGATGGCCGGCCAGAATATCCATAAGGGGTACCGGCATCTTCGTCGGCTTCCATCCGGGATTTTTAGGCTCCCCATTTATGTAATAATATCCGGCTTCCGCCTGGATTATCGCATCGTAACCCGGGCGATTTGAATCGGGGCTGTAGCCGACGATCGAGCCAAGAATGATGTCTTCTTTGATGAGCTTCAACGACTCATAGTCAGCAGAAAGCTTTTGAGTGGCGCTGGGCAGGTAATTGCTGAGAACGATATCAGATATGCCAACCAATCTATGCATCAAATCGCGTCCCTGACTTGTTTTCAAATCGATAGCAATCGATTCCTTGCCCCAATTGCAGGCAAAAAAGTAGGAAGAACGATCAGGGTCGGACTCACCCGGCATCTTCCACGTTCGAGTCACGTCGCCACCCGTCAGTGGATTTTCAACTTTGATGACGCGTGCGCCCAGTTCGGCAAAAAACTGACCTACGCTCGGTCCTGCCAGCACGCTGGCCAATTCGAGGACAACAAGATCTGAACACAGACCACTTGTCCACGGCTCATTTCCATTCATGAATGATCCGGGCTTTCGTTATTCTCCAGGAACGCCTGGCTCGGTCATATGCCTGACGTCCAACACCTCATCAAGGGTCTTCTCATCCAGCAGATCCATTTCCAGAACCACCTGTCGAACCGATTTTTTTTCTGCGGCCGAGCGTTTGGCAACTTTTGATGCCATGTCGTAGCCGATGGTGCGGTTCAGTGCAGTCGCGATCGATGGGTTGAGTTCCAGCAATTCCTGACATCTGTCTCGATCTGCGCGGATTCCGATAAGACACTTTTCGCGGAACGCGTCCATGCCACCCGCCAGGATTGAAATGCTTTGCAGCATAGCGTGCGCCATGACGGGCATCATGACGTTCAATTCAAAATTTCCGTGCTGTCCACCGGTGGTGATAGTGACGTGATTTCCCATGACTCGAGCGCAAACCATCATTACCGCTTCGCTCAGTACTGGATTAACTTTTCCCGGCATGATGGACGAACCAGGCTGAATGGCCGGAAGCTGAATTTCAGAGAGCCCTGACGTGGGACCAGAGGAAAGATGCCTCACGTCATTCACGATTTTCATGAGAGCGACGGCCAGCGTATTCAGTGTACCGGACGCCTGCACAAATGCATCTTTGGCAGATTGAGCGGCGAAGTGATTGTCCGCTTCCCTGAAAGAGGATCCCGTAACCTCTGAAATGAACGAGATGGCCGATGACGCGAATCCTTCTGGACAATTGATGCCCGTTCCGGTGGCTGTCCCGCCTAAAGCGAGTTCGGACAATTCGTCGCGAGAGGTTTTTACACGGGTGATGGACTGACGTATCTGGGCCGCATATCCCGCAAACTCCTGTCCGAGACGAACAGGGGTGGCATCCATCAGGTGAGTCCGTCCTGATTTGACGATATCATCGAATTCGGTTGCCTTGCTTTCAAGGGCAGATGCGAATTCGTTCAGTGAGGGAAGTAGTTCCTTTTCAATTGCGACAACGGCTGAAACATGCATGGCCGTCGGAATGACGTCATTCGAGGACTGGGACATGTTCACATGATCGTTGGGGTGAACAGTTTTGTCTCCTTTTTCTCCGCCGCTGGCCACCGTCGCCAGATTTGAAATTACCTCATTGGCGTTCATATTGGACGACGTTCCCGAGCCGGTCTGAAAGATGTCCAGAACAAACTGGTCGTCATATTCCCCCGACCTGACCTTCTCTGCCGCGGCAACGATGGCAGCCGATGCCTCTGCGTCAAGAATACCCAGTTGTTCGTTGGCTCGGGCCGCGGCGAGTTTTACGGTCCCCAATGCCTCAATGAATCGTCTCGGGAAGCGGATTCCTGAAATAGGGAAGTTGTCAAATGCTCGCTGGGTCTGGGCGGCATACCAGGCATCGGCCGGGACACGCACCTCGCCCAGAGAGTCATTTTCTGTTCTGAAATCCGTCATGACGACACCACGCTTTTCAGCTCTGAATAATTGGGTTTTGTATCCGAAGATTCAATCGTTTTCACAATATAGCAGCGAACCATTTCTCTGATGTTGAGCTTTGCTGAAATCGCTGTTTTTGGCCGTATTATCTTGCCGATCAAGGACACCAATCAAACTGACTGAGTACCTCAAGCCATCGCTTCTGAAACCCTGAAAACCATTCATTCCGCATCAGAAATGCGTGCATGGTCTCGTGCCTGCCTCGAACGCGGAGAAACAATCGTTCTCATTCCAACGATGGGAGCGCTTCATGAGGGTCACCTGGCGCTCGTGGAACGTGGACGAAAAACCGCCCAAAGGGTGATTGTATCGGTGTTTGTGAACCCGACCCAATTTGGGCCTGGGGAGGACTTTGAAGCGTATCCGCGCACTCTCGAACACGATACTGAGGTTTTGTCGCGACAAGGCATGACGGATGTGGTTTTTGCTCCCTCAGTTGACCAGGTCTATCCAAACGTTCAAAACCTTACGTGGGTAACCGTCGATCGGATGGGTGATCTGCTCTGTGGAGCCTCCCGGCCAGGTCACTTCAAAGGCGTAACTACTGTCGTTTCCAGACTGTTCAATATCACGCGGCCGGATTATGCCGTTTTCGGAATGAAAGATGCGCAACAGTTTTTCATTCTGCGGCGCATGACACAGGAGCTGGGGCTCGGAACCGAACTGGTAGGCGTGGAGACAGTCAGAGAGGATGACGGGTTGGCGCTCTCATCACGAAATCGTTATCTGAATGTGGCGCAGCGAGAACAGGCGCCACGGCTTTTTCAGGCTCTTCAGAGCGCCCGTGAGCAGGTTCTTGCAGGGGAGAGGGACGGCGGAAAACTTATAGAGGAAATGGAATCCAACCTTTCGGGCGCAACCGAGGGCAGAATTGATTATCTCGAGATCGTCGATACCACAGAGCTTCAACCGGTTTCTCAGCTCGAATCAGGAGCTGAGATCGTGGTCGCGGGAGCCGCATATTTTGGATCGGCTCGACTCATTGACAACGTCGTAATTCGTGTCCCCTGAAATAACGACCGAGCCGGACGCTACGCTGAATCGTCTTCTTCGAAGAATCGCGAATAGGCGGTGATGATATCTTTCACCAACCGGTGACGAACCACATCATTTTCATCAAAATGGATGAATTCGATGCCTGTCACTTCCTCCAGGATTCTGCGTGCCTGGGCAAGGCCGCTAACGTCGCGCGCTGGCAAGTCAGTTTGAGTAAGATCACCCGTGATGATGGCCCGACTATTGGCCCCCAGACGGGTCAGAAACATCTTCATCTGAAGGGCCGTGGCATTCTGTGCTTCGTCCAGGATTACGAAAGCCGAGTTCAGGGTTCTGCCTCGCATGAAAGCCAGAGGAGCGATTTCGACTGTATTGTTCTCCATGTAGGTTTTCAGCTTCTCTTTTGGCAGCATGTCCTCCAGAGCGTCGTAAAGAGGTCGCAGGTAGGGATCGATCTTTTCCTTCATGTCGCCGGGAAGGAAGCCGAGTCTTTCGCCAGCTTCGACGGCAGGGCGGCAAAGTACAATGCGTTTAGCCTGTTTCGATTTTAGAGCAGCGACTGCCAGGGCAACGGCGGTGTATGTTTTCCCGGTTCCGGCAGGTCCTATCGCGAAGACGATGTCATTTTTCCTGGCGGACTCCACCAACCTGATCTGATTTGGTGTTTTGGCCTTCACGCTTCCGCCATGTGGCGTAAACAGGACCGTATGGTGCGAGCCGTTTCCAGGCAGGTTCACTGTCGATCCATCACCTGACGTAAACAGGGCTAGGACGGTGTCCACATCGTTTTCCGTCAGATTCCCATTCCGATTCAGAAGAATGGTCAGTTCGTCAAGAATCCTGGATATGGAGTCAATATCCCCGTCTTCACCCTGAAGGACTACCTGGTTGCCGCGTGCGGTGATGTGCGCATCAGGAAAAGCAATTTCAATGCGTTTGAGATAGGTGTCGTTAAACCCGAACAGCAGCAGCGGTTCAGCTTTATCGATTTCAAGTCGTTTTTCTTTCAAGTTGGGCTTTATTCCCTTTTATCGGACTATTTTACGCGCTCTCCGAGACTCAACCTTCGACCAATCAACGGAAATCATCCAAGTCGTTATGGATACTCCCATACCAGCTCAAAAGTTTGTACTGGAATTTACAAAAATGAGCGGAGCAGGAAATGATTTTATCGTTATTGATAATCGATTCTATGCTTTCACCTCAGATGAACTTTCCGGATTTGCTTCCAGGTTCTGTCGGCGGCGGGAGGGAGTCGGAGCCGATGGCCTGCTCGCTCTGTCGAACGCAGCATCTGCTGAAGCAGACTATCGGATGACCTATTTCAACGCGGACGGATCTGTGGGAACGATGTGTGGAAACGGTGCCCGCTGTCTTGCACGATTCGCCAGGGATGCTGGCTTGGAGTCCGAACCTCTTTTTTTTGATTCGGATGCAGGCCTGTATCGTGCTTCAGTGGCGGAGTTGGGAGATGTACGTCTGTACGTCCCTGCGCCTCGAAATTTCAAATCTGTTGTCCAACTATCGAACCCGCTTCCAGACGGTTCGAAGAAGGCACATTACCTGTGGACCGGGACGGAACACGTTGTCGTGTTCGTCGATGACGTGTCCAGCGTCGACGTAGTTCGATTGGGGAGAGCCATCCGACATGATGAAATACTCGGCCCGGAAGGTGCCAACGTGAACTTCGTTGAGCAGCAGGATGCCGGTAATCTGAAGGTGAGGACGTTCGAAAAGGGAGTCGAAGATGAGACGCTGGCCTGTGGCACAGGATCGATCGCGTCGAGTATCGTGGCCGCTCTGACCGCGCGAAGTGACTCAAAACAATTCGCAGTCCACATGCGTGGAGGAACGCTAGAGATTGGATTCGAGGGCAATGCAGATGCTCCGGAAAATCTGTATCTGCAGGGAGCGGCAGACGTCATCTATCGGGGATCACTGGAGCTGTGAGTGGGGCAGATATAGAGAAAGGGGCGCTTCCGCGAGGAAGCGCCCCTCTCTTACAAAATCGCCCTTTCTTAAAAATCACGCGGACCTGTTCGGAGGTTCGCTCTACTGGAGGAAGAATCTCCGGTTGTCAGTCACTTCGGCGTCCTCACGAAGGGTCGAAATCCATCTCGCTCTGACCAGGTTCTTCTGCTGTTGGGTCAGCTGCTCCTGGAGGCTCGTGAAATCAGCTGGCAGGATCGCCTCAGGCTCATTTACCTGTGTAACGTTGATAACGTATACAGAATTCGATCCTGTGACGACATCAGACGTCGCTCCGGTCTGCATACCAAGAGCCGTTCCGACAAAAGTCGCATCACGACCGATACCAGGTACCGATGTGTTGGCGAACGAAAGACCGGTAGCATCACGCTCGGTCGATCCAACCGCTTCGGCCAGCCCTTCAAAACCGCCTGACGCAAGCGCGTCAGAGAGTTTCTGTGCCTGGATTTCCGACTTCAATTCATTCCGGAGGCGTGGCTCCAACTGTGGTTTGACATCTTCGAAATCCTGGAATCCAGCGTCAGTAACCTGATCGACTGTCGCTACGAAAAAGACATTGTCCAATTCAATGACCGGGCTCACATCACCTTCAGTAGCGATCTCAAGGAAATTAAGCAGGGCACGACTGTTGCCGAGGCCGGGGACAAACTGCTGATCTGCCTCGACGGAAACCGAATTAAGATCAAGTTCGCGACGAGCGGCTTCGTCGACGAAGTTTCCTTCCTCGGATGCGAAGAACTGAAGGTCATCGAGCTGCGTCTGAACACGGTTCAGCGTCGTGACGCTCGCTCTAAGGGAAAGAGCATAGTCTGCAATCTTTGCCTCTTCTGTTGCTCTGTCCGTCACTTTGATCAAGTGGTAGCCAAACTGGGTTTCGACTGGACCCACAACACGGCCGATGCGGGCACTGAATGCTGCATCTTCAAATTCTGAGACCATTCTGCCTGGGCCGAACCATCCGAGGTCGCCTCCACGAGAAGCAGTTCCATCGTCCGAAAACTCACGAGCCATCGCTTCGAAGTCCTCTCCATTGGCAATCCGCGTACGAACATCGTTTGCTTCGCGTCGAGCTTCAGCTTTTGCGTCGTCGTCACCCTCGGTAGCGCGGAAAAGGATGTGACTTGCCTTGACAGCCGTCTCTTCTGGTGGCCTGATGTCGAGAATTTTTACCAGGTGAACCTGGCCTTCAGAAACGAAGGGGCCTACGACCTTGCCGATTTCTGCATCCTCGAAAACAACATCGGAAATGTCGTCAGCCAATTCATCTCTTCTGAAATAAGCATCTGCGTACGGCTTCTCAGATCCATTCCGAGCCAGGAACAGAGAATCATCCTCAGCGGCAGCGAATCCTTCAATCATTGCGTTAAGGTCGTTAAATACCGCGGCAGTGTCCTGGGAGGTAGGAGCTTTGGACATTGTAACATAGGAGAGATCGAATGACTTCTCGCGGGCGAAATCGTCCATGTTGTCATTGTAAAATCTCCTCAGATCGGAATCGTCATAGGAAATTTCATCGTCTGACAGCGCCGTGAAGCGAAGAGCCACGAAACGCACATCGGCCGTGCGGTTGCGTCGAAGATGCTCTTCATGAACATCGGCTTCCGTGATTCGAACGGATGAGGCGATCAGGTTTTCCAGCTTCTGACTCCGACGTTCACTCCGGAGATAATTTTCAATATTGAGCCAGTCAGCTGTGGCTTCTGGATTTGCAATAAAGTTCTGAAGCAGAGCTCTGTCCACACCGCCATTGCCGTCACTGAAGTACGCTTTGATAATGGCATGCGGATCCGCACCCTGAATCATTTCGATCAGCTCATCATCTGAGACATCGAGACCGAGGCGTTCCATTTCCTGCTCCCGAAGACGAGCTTCGACCAGCTGGTTGAACACCCGGTCACGGGTCTGGTCAAGCATCTGGGGAGGCATACTGTCTCCCGCCTGATTCTGGTAGCTCTGAATCTGTGCATCAACGGCCTGATTGTATTCATCAATCGTTATCGGGTCGCCATTGACGGCTCCGATGTTGTTACTCAGATTCCCAACTGCGTCGAGTCCGCCCGAGTCCTGAAGAACCCAGATGACGCCGAAGGCAAAAACAAGAATCCAGAGAATGACTCCGGTGTTCTCCCGGAGATTGTTCATTACACCCATGGACGAACCTCAATTCGTGGTGTCGATCACGATTAAAATTGTTCTGGCTGATGCAAAGATGAGCATTCCAAATTGAAATCGCTCGCGTTGAAAAACCGCTGCAATCGGCCTTATTGCGTTGAAAAGAGCGGAATCCCGCATCTCTTCTGAAGCTCGGCAATATACTGCATGTCACATCAATAGTTCGCCGCTTCGCGGAAGATTAAAATGCGGTAATGCGCTGCGATCAGTCTTTTCAAAATCTCGGTTGGGGTAAAAATGGATCCAGGGCGCGCGGCTATGCCGCGCGCCCTGGAGACCCTCCCTACCCGCAGATGAATCGATTCACCCAAATAAGTATTGGATGAAGAGCAATCTACCTGAGAATTAAGCTGCTTTGTTGGAGACGGTTGCCAACTGAGCCCTGAGAGTCTTAAGCACTTTAGCCAGGATCTGGCTGATGCGAGCTTCGGTACGGTCCATGAGACCCGCGATCTCACGAAGCGTCAGGTTCTCGAAATAGTACAGAGCCAAAATGGTCTGCTCTCTTTCAGGAAGCTCGTTGATAAGCGTTTTGATGTAATCTTTCAGCGAATTGCGATCGATGGCTTCAAAAGCCTTGGTTGTATCCGCATTGGGAATCGATTCGATAAAAGTCTGGTCTCCTTCTCCGTCCATGGGGGCATGAAGGGATAAAGCGAATCGGCACTGAGCGTCGCGCAGCAAAGTGTGGTATTCAACCAGTGTCATTTCGAGGTGCTCAGCAACCTGCTGATCCGAGGGTTCACCATGGAGCTGCTGACGAAGAACGTCCATCGCGTGATGGGCTTCAGCAAGAAGGCGGCGACGTTCGCGTGGAAGCGCGTCAATGGAGCGCAGATAGTCAACGAGAGCTCCTCTCACACGACCATAAGCGTAGGAAACAAAGGGTGTTCCTCGTTCGGGATCAAATCCGTCGAGTGCTTGAAGAAGGCCAAGTTGTCCGACGCTTTCAAGATCTTCTCGGGTTGCCAGAGGATGATCCGGAATGGAAAGACGACCAACGATCGAGCGGACGAGAGGAATCGCAGCTATTACAACAGCCTCTCGATTCCGTTCAGTTGGTTCTGAAACGAACTGAACTGCTATGCTCTGTAAATCCTTTGACATGGTACAAGGGGTAGTGTGTTTGTAAGGGGGGAGGGGTCAGGCCGCAAGTGCTTCCTGGTCGTCGGATTCAATGTTTTCGGAGATGCTTTCTTCAAGCCAATCCGAATCCCCTGCTTCTTCGAAGAAGCGAACCGAAGTCAGTGATCCTGCTCTGTCTTCCAGTACACGGTTTATCGTGAAATCGCCGAGCATCAACATGAAGCAAATGGAGCTTCCTACGAGAAGTCCGATCAGAACCGCCATTGTCAGCGAATAGTCGCCTTCATTCAGGTTCATCGTCGTAATCGTACCTACGAGCAGGCTGAGTTGGAAAAAGAGTGATCGCATCGTTCGGATGATGGGTGTTTTGAATCAACATCAGCCTGAAGAGCAAAGGCTATGCCACCCATGGACCTAGAGCATCCAGTCAGCTCGAATCAGAATTCGAGCCGGAAATCAGAAATTTTTCAGAATCGCTTAAAAACGGTCACAGAAGTGCCGATTAGCACTGTTGGAAGTCTTTTTAAGCAAATAGACGCCTTCGGAATTGAAGTGAAAATAAATTTTCCGATGGCTATTAAGGTTCGGTGCGATTCGGCCGATTAGGAAAAACTTTCCGTTTCGGATACGTGGTCGAAGCGGAAAAAGCTTCCGTCAGTCGATCAGACCGTCTTCCCTGTATTTGCGCAGCTTATTGCGGATTGTGCGTGCGCTGATGCCCAATTTGTCCGCCGCTACCTGCTGATTGTTTCCCGAGTCCTCGAGAGCCTGCAAGATCATGTGCCGCTCCATGTCATCGATCGTTGAAAGTTTGGCGCTGCTGCCGTTGGATGACTGCTCCCGAATCGGGTCTACATCTGAAAAGAAATCGTCATACACGTCCGACTTCACAATTTCAGTGCGCTCTGCAGAAAG
>Ga0209992_10000691_pt1 | contig 41982 bp, 40 predicted proteins | sample 2SBtaG_2_FD_182564 | JGI IMG/M metagenome (GOLD analysis project Ga0209992, IMG submission 182564) | Deep subsurface microbial communities from Kolumbo volcano to uncover new lineages of life (NeLLi) - 2SBTROV12_ACTIVE470 metaG (SPAdes)... | ecosystem: Environmental > Aquatic > Marine >...
CCAGCTCCACCTCGAACACACCAGGGATCTCGGCCGTGAAGGCGAAGTGAGCGCTTCCACTGGCACTCACGGTTCGCAGAATGTCGTAGCCGTGCACATGAACAGTGTCGTCTGTGTCCGAGGTGAGGAGGAACGCGACCACCGAGCCGGCGTCGACCTTCACCTTCTCGGCGCCGCCCTCGGGCTGACCCCCCACCAACGCGATCTCGATCGTCTGAACGGCGTCCGCGACATCGGCATCGAACCGAGTCGGCTCGCCCGTGGAGCCGGTATCGGCTGAGTGGTCGTGGCCGGCCGACGATTCGGCGTCGCCGGACTCGTCCGCCCCTTCGACCATCACCATCACGGTCGCGTCGACGGCGACTCCATCGACGGCGACCACGGAGTGATCGTTGGCGGAGAGCTCCACGCGAATGTCGTGATGGCCCGGCGCAAGCGCAGGGAGCTGGAACCATTCCCCATAGAGCCGGGTCACCTTCTCTCCGTCGATGTAGAGGTGCATGTGTCCCTCGCCGTCAACGTGATCGGTGGACACGTTCTCGGGGGCGAGCCGGAAGTTGGTGGGCACGGCGTGCAGCGTCCACCCGCCGGCGGGGTCGGGGATCACCTCGAGCGCGAGAGTCGGCAACGGCTCGGTCGCTTCGATCAGCGCCGTCTCGCCGTGACCGTGACCGTGGCTGTCGCCCGCAGGCTCGGGGACGGCGACCATTGCCTCGGCTTCGATCGGCTCGCCGTCCAGGGTGAGCTGAGCGTGGTCATTGCCGGAGAGCTCGACCCTGATATGACGATCGCCGGGATCGAGCTGCCCGAGATGGAACCATTCCCCGTAGACCCGGCCGAGCTTCACGCCGTCGACATACACGTGCATGTGGCCTTCACCGTCGACGTGGTCGGTGGACACCCGCTGGGGCGCCAGCGTGAAGTCGGTGAGGGTGGCGTGGAGGTTCCAGCCTGACGTGCGGTCCTCGAGCACCTCGATCACCAGGGTGGGAGCCGACGCGGCGTCCACCTCCCGTTGATCTGCGTGATCGTGGTCGGATCGGCCGTCGGTGTGGGACGCCGAGGTGGTGGAGGGGGAATCGGTGGCTGTTGTCGAATCACCATCGCCGCATGCGGCGGCGAGAAGCGTGAGCCCCGCAGCGAAGAGTAGGGCGCGCAGAGCGCGTGTCATGGGGAATCCTTTCGTTCGTGTCTGACGTTTCGATGCCCGCGGCGAGCGGGCGGTGAGGCGTCAGCGAACTGGCGGGCCCCTGCTCGTTGGACGGCGAATGGTCGGCGGGCGGACTTCGACGCGCACCGGAATCGGAACGGCGAGCGGACCCCGCTGGGCCATCGTGAGCGCCGGGCGCACCGTCCACGCCTCGAGAACGCGTCCGGCGGTGCCAGCGGCTGCGATCAGCAACCATGCGATGAGCGGCTGCGCAACCAGCCCGGCAATAACGGGAATGGCTTCGGACAGTTCGGGCGAATGGCCGACGGCGATGCGCTCCCCGACCTCGAGGCAGGCGTAGACCGCCACCATGGCTGCGGTGAGGGTGCGGCGCTCGGCTCGAATATCGACGACGAAGACCTGCGAGAACCGCCAGGCGATGGCAAGCAGGGCGCCGGCAGCCAGTGGAAGCGAGACCATCGCAGCTGGTGACAGGTAGTGATGGACCGATCCGACTTGCCGGGCCACCACCCCATAGCCGACGACATGCCCGACGAGCGCGCCGGCGACCGCGACGAGGGCGACCAAAGTCGATCGCACGCGGGCGTCGGGACCGGCGTTCACTCCAACCACTCTACGTGGTTGTCTGCTACAAGTGAATGGCGGGCGTCACACACGTTTCACCCACCCGCTCCCCACCTCGACGTGGCTGGTCGGGGGGACATGTTGCTTTGACATCCTGTTCCATACCCTTGCGCAAACTCCCAGGTCAGAGGCAGATCGAGCACGTTCTGAGCCGACGCATGAGCTCAATCACAGCGGAAGACCCGCGAGATCCCCGCGGGGCAGCGGCCGTCAAACGCTCCCGCGCCGACGGTCGGAGGCTCAACCAGGAATCTAGAGTCGGGAGAAGACGATGTCACCACGGCCGAAGAGGGGCTTGCAGTGAAGATGTGGCTGACTCGCCTCACACAGGTGTCACTGCTGGCGGTGCTGACGTCCGCCTGCACCAGCGGAGCCGTCGAACAGTCCACTGGGGCCGCGACCACCACCACTTCGGGCTGGGCGACTCGGTCGCTCGATGTTTCGGCCACAGAGGGGGACACCGGTCCAACCGTGGCGCCTCCGAACTCTGGGCCCACCACGACGGCCGAAGCCGACTTCTGGACTTCTCGGGCCGAGACGCCGAAATGGCAGATCTTCGAGCCCGGGTTCGAGCCGTCGCACGGCGTCCATGTGACAGGAAACGGCGATCGGATCGTGATCATCGACGCGGCAGGTGCGGACGGGTCGACGCGGGTGGCGGTCTCCGATGACGGGCTCGCCTGGTCGATCTCGACGCTTCCACCCGCCCCGACCGGCAAACCGCTCGCGCACATCACGACGGTCGACATCCGCGAGGAGATCATCCACGTCACAGGGTCACCGGCGTCGAGCAACGGCGGGCCCGCCGTTCGAGCAACCTGGTCCACGGATGACAGTGCCACGTGGACCGTGGGGCCATCCGAGCTACCCGTCGAGGGCTCGAAGTCAGACTTCGCAGTCGGAACAGACGGATCGGTGGCATGGGGGCATGGCCACTTCGCACCCGGGGAGCTCTGGACCCGCGCCACCACGGGCGAGTGGACCTCGCTTCCGATCGAGGAAGCGGCCTGGAAGTTCGACGGCGGCGTCGTCGATGCACTCACCATGGGGGTCGAGGTCCGGGTCCTCATCAACGACGGGGCTCTCGGAGCGTACGAGATGAAGACGGACGCAGACGGTCGCTGGAGTCGACACGAAGTCGGCCCGCCCGGAATCTGGGTGTCGTCGTTCGCAGTTCATGGGGATGGGCGCCAGGTCGCGGCTGGTCAACAGGGTGCCGGAGAGCCGACGGCCTGGGTGTCAGATGGAGAGACCTGGATGACGGCGGCCGATTCGGCAGATCTCGCGGCGGACGACTGGGGTTCCTTCGCCTGGCCACGCCAAGTCGTCGGTCATGACGGCATCATCGTTGCCGGAGGGCACATCGATGTCCGCGGAGGAGTTGAGTGGTGCTTTGTCGACGCCCAGCGATGTCGCCTACGTCGCGCCGCGGTCCTCGCGTCCGAAGACGGCTCCGACTGGCGCGAGCTCGCCCTGCCAGGGGCCGACGGCCCGAGTCGGCAGATGGCCATGGAGCCAACAGTTCTCCGTGTCGATACCCGGATCGTTGCTGTCTACCCCGCGGGCGGGGAGGTGCGCGTTGCCACACTCGACGAGGTCACCGGGGCCACGAGCTTCTGGAACGAGGAATCACCGGGTCTCCACTTCGAGGTGGCAGAGTCAGGCGATGCGCTCGAGCCGGGTCGCACCTACGGCCTTGCCTTCAGCTCCCACTGCGGTCTCGAGGTTCTCGGCACGTTCAACGAACGACACTGGGGCCTCATCGAGCAGGTCTTTCCTCCTGAGGATCTCTTCACACTCGGGTGGAATTTCTCGGAGGTGTATGGCTTCATCGAGCTGGCCGAAGACGGCACGATCGAGTTCACATTCAACAACGAGGTCATCGCGCGCTACGCGCCAGGAGACCACCAGCCGACACGCGTCTGTTGAACCGTTGTGGCTCGATCGCGCCACTTCCGCCGCGCTAGCAGTCCGGAGTGGTGAGCGTGAGAAGAGCGAGCGACGAGAAGGGCGCCCACCGGCCTCCGCCGATGTCCACCAACTCGATGGACCATCGCGGACGCGATTCGAAGACCGCGAGGTGCTTCGCGTTGTAGTAGACGCCCCGCGTGCGTTCGGGTCGACCAGGCTCCTCCAACCGGTCGGCCAGTCTCGCCAGGACTTCGGAGTCGAACGGGTTGAACAGGAAGAAGAGACTGCCGTCATCTGGCAGATTCTCGACGGCGTCCCCTGCAAGGATGCCGACGTTGGTGAACCGTGCCAGTCGCTCACGAGTCGACGCAGCGACGTCTGGGTCGAGCTCGAGTCCGACCAGTCGATTGTGTGGGTGATTGCGCAGCCAGTAGTTCAGCACTCGGCCCCTACCGCATCCGACATCGACGAGCACATCCTCCTCGCCCACGCGCCCATCGAAGATGCGCTTGAGCGCACCCCAGTCGGAGTTGACGATGTCAGCGGAACCCCGCTCCGGGAAGCGCGTCCTCGCCGATCCCACCACCGGCCGGCCGTAGCGCGAGTCGAGCACCGCGTTGCGGAGCGCCCGACCGCCAAAAACCGCTTTGCGCATGAACCTTGCGACCGAAGTGGGCGCATCCGAAGAAGCCATCTGCTACAGGGTGTAGGAGCCGTTGGTGGGTCGCGTGGCGGCACCCCTGGGCGGCTCAGGCGGAGCGACGAGACGCTCTCCTCCCAATTCACTACAGCGCGTAGTAGAACCGTTCCCATGAAGCCCAGATCCCGCGATCGCCGTTGGGCGGTCGTTCCGCTGCTCGTCATCGTCGCCGCAGCTGCCTGCGGGGACGACGACTCCACTTCGCGCGATCCGTCAGCCACCGAGGACGCGGTCCCCGCGGACCCGATCCGGGACGAAGGCGCCGCTGCATACCAGACGTTCTGCGCGGAGTGCCACGGGGCCGACCTCCGAGGGACAGAGAAGGGCCCCTCGCATCTCTCGATCGTCTACGAGCCCGGCCATCACAGCGACGACGCCTTCCGCCTGGCCGTGTTGCGAGGCGCCCGGCAGCACCACTTCGACTTCGGCGATATGAATGCCATCGAAGGCATCACGGACGAAGAGGTAGAACAGATCATCGAGTTCGTCCGGGCAGAGCAGGAGCGCCTGGGCTTCGAACGCTGAGCGAAGACGTGCCGCGCGCGGTTGACGACGGGCGAATTACTTCTACTCTCTGTAGTTGCTTCGTTCCCCGCTGATCCGCCAGGAGTCCCGTGATTTCGATGCGACGCGCGGCGTGTGCTCTTGCGCTGGCCGCCCTCTTTGTCACTCTCGCCGCGGCGCCTGCAGCGGCCCATGCGGCCTTCGAGAGCTCGGATCCGGTTGACGCCTCACAGGCCGGTGCCCCCGTCGCCACGGTGACCCTCACGTTCACGTTGCCGGTGGAGCCGACAGGTGGTGGATTCGAGGCCCTCGACGACTTCGGCGAGGTGCGACCTCCTAGCTCCGTTGAGTCCGCCGACGGTGTCAGGTGGGAGCTGACGTTCGATCCTCCGCTGCGCGGCAACGTGGGGGTTCGCTGGGAGGTCAGGGCACCCGACGCGCACCCGTTCACCGGAGCGATCGCGTTCGAAGCTGCGATTCCCGACACGCCAGCGTCCGACCTCACCGGGGCTGCGGCGACGACCAATGAGGCGCCCCCTCCCGTTCGAGCCACAGGGCCATCCGGACCGACTGGGGCCGATCTCGACGCCTTTCTCGAGGTCGGCTCGGCGCCGGCCAGCGTGGCGACGCGCCTCGGAACGGTCGGCCGCGTTGTGACCGTGGCATCCTCCCTTCTCGCGGTCGGGGCGCTGGTTTTCGCTGTTGTCGTGATGCGCGGCGCACCGGCCGAGTTCCGCAGAGTGATGTTCTGGCTCCGCCGTTTCGGGTTGGCGCTGGCGGTGGGAACACTCGTCGAAGGAACTTCGGTCGCACTGACCGCCACCAGCGGTGCTGGCTCGTATCAGCTGGCAGCGATGGGCGACGCCCTCTACTCGCTTCAGGGGATCGCCTTGGGCGTGCGACTGCTTGGCGCGATCAGCCTCCTCGGTGCGGCGCGAGTCCCGCTGAGAGCGGCCGAGAGCTTCGGGGATCCCGTCGTACGGATTCGCGAGCTCGTCGGGGCCGGAGTGGAGATTGCCGGGTTGGGGGACCGCCAGCCGGTGGACCCTCAGCCGTACCGCGAATCGGGCGATACCGGCTGGGTACCGAACTTCACTCCCGCACACCCGGTACTGGGGGCGTGCCTCGTCCTCGCAAGCTTTGCCTTCGACGGCCACACGGTCTCGACAGCGACCTGGTCGGCGATGGCAATCCTCGATGTGATCCACGTAGCGGCAGCCGCGGTCTGGGTCGGCGGCCTGGCAATGCTCGTCGTCGTGATGGGACACCGACGAGCCCAGGGGCTCCCCGTCCGGGCGCGACAGCTCGCACTTCGCTTCTCCGTGGTTGCCGCGGCCGCGGTCGCAGCCGCTGGAGCCGCCGGCGCAGCGATGGCCGCGCTGATCCTCGATAGCCCGGCCGAGCTCTTCACCACCCCGTGGGGCCGGCTGCTGATGGCCAAGTCGGCCGCCGTCGCCGTCGCAGGAGGCATCGGCGCATACAACCATCAAGTGCTGCTTCCCTCGATGCATGATGAGCCTGCCGGCGGCCCCGCGTCGGAGCGCTTCCAATGGGTCGTACGCATCGAAGCGGGGCTCGTCCTCCTGGCGGCCGTGCTGACGGGCTTTCTGGTCGCAGCTGCGTCGTGAGCCGGTCAGGTGAGTAGCTTCGAGTCCGTCAGGAGGGACATGCCGCAACGTCGCCCGATGGGCTCGCTCGAAGACGACGTGATGGAGTACCTCTGGGCTGTTGGTGAGCCCGCAACGCCCGCCGAGGTCCGCGAGGCCGTCGCGCCCGATCTCGCCTACACCTCCGTGAACACCGTGCTCACTCGCCTGTGGGAGAAGGGGCGTCTCGACCGAGTCCGCCGAGGACGATCCTTTCGGTACACCGCCGCAGCCAGCGAGGCACAGCACAGGGCCAAGGTCATGACCGAGGAACTCGAGGTCGCCGGCGACCGCCGCGCTGTGCTCAGCCGCTTCGTGGAGGAACTGGGGCCGGACGACCTCGGCGCGCTGCGCTCGCTCCTCCGGCGGCGGAGATGACTCTCCGATGTCGCTGACGCTCATCGCGCCGGCCCTCATCGTCGTTGCGATCGGGCTCGTACTCGCCTACCTGCACCCGCCCATGCGCCCGTCCGCGGAGGCGAGGCTTCTCTGCACATACGCGACTGTGGCTGGACTGACCGGTTTCACCATCCTCTTCGCGCTGACAGCAGGACTCGTGTCCCGGACCGACCTGGGATCGCTGATCGTCTCGGCATGCCCCGCGCTTCCGATCGGCCATGGCGTCGGCTTGGTCGAAGGCCTTGTCGGGAGCGCGCTCTTGGTCGCCGGAAGCGCCCGGTTCGGGCTGACGCTGCGGCAGCGCCGACGCCTGAGCAGGGCGACCGGCGGCCGCCGCTTCGCGGTCATCGACTCATCGCAACCCACAGCATTCGCTGTGCCGGGCCAGCCGGGCTGCGTCGTAGTGTCGCGAGGGCTCTTGGATCGGGTGACGCCACAGCAGCGCCGGGTCGTTCTGGCCCACGAGCAAGCGCACCTGCGCCACAGACACCATCGCCACCTTTTGGCGGGTGAGTTCGTCACGAGTTTCGTGCCCATCCTTCGCCCGCTGGCCGCGCGCATCCGCCTCGTCACCGAGTTGGCGGCAGACCAGTCAGCGGTGAGCGCGATCGGCAACGACGCCGGTCTCGTAGCTCGGACCATCGAGACGGTCGCGGCGCTGACGAGTTCGCCATCCAGCGCCGTTCCTGCATTTGGAGGCAGCGCCATCGACGCTCGGTTGGCCGCCCTGTGGGCACCGCCCTTGGGGCCGGGCAGGAGGATGACCGGGCGCCTCGCCGGAATCAGCGCGCTGCTCCTCGTCGTGGCGACCGCTACGACGCAGGCACACCACCTCGCCGAGGCTGTCTGGCACATCTGCGGGATGTGAAGTCCTAGGGCACCACCAGCACCGGAGTCCCGAGTGGTGCCCAGTTGTAGAGGCGCTCCGCCTGGTCATTGCGCTGCCGCACGCAGCCCGCCGAGCGGTATGACCCGAGCTCGTCGACCGTCTGCATTGGTCGACCGTTGGCGTAGATCGGGATCGAGTGAAACCCGATCGCCAGCGTCTTGCCGTGTGCGAATCGAACCATGTGGTCCATCGTGATGCCATCGTGCGCAGCAAAGGCATTGCGGCTCTTGGAGTACACGCTGTAGTCGCCGGGCCTGGGGGTCCCGGCCTTGCCGCTCACCAGGTAGCTGTCGAACACGCTGTCATCCGCGTTGATCAGCCAGATCCGTTGCTCGGCAAGGGCGTAGACGATTCGTTGCCCCGTCCCGCTGTGCTCCGGCGGCTCTGGACCGAGCCAGCTCGAACCACGTCCCGTGAGCAGCCAGTAACCAGTTCCAGCGCCGGCGGGCACGATGTCGATGATCGGCTCATCGGGACCCGCCAGGGCTCCGCCGAACTGACGAGCAGTGCCGAGTGGGATCACGTGCCCGTTCGCCGCCGTCAACCAAAGACCTGTGTCCCCCGCACTTGCGGCTCCAACGAAGTCGCCTCGGGTCAGCAACGGCGCGCTCCCCACCTGAGGCGCGTCACCGAAGCTCTGAACCGTTCCGCCCCTTCCCACGACCCAGTAGCCGAGATCTCCTGCGCGGACGATGTCGACGGGGTCGATCAGACCTGACGTTGCAAAGTCGCCGAGGTGTTCAGCGTCGCCGAAAGCCTGGATTGCACCGGTGCTGCTGAGCACCCAGTAACCACGACCTGACGCAGTGGACTCGATCGCAACCGCTTTCGCATCCTCCGGCGGTTCATCCCCGTAGGACCAGGAACCCCCATGAGCGAGAACGCGACCACCCGAGGTCAGCAGCCAATAGCCGCGGCCGGCGGCCGAGCTCGCGATGTCCACGACCGGATCGTCCGCCGGGAGGTCCGGCACGGAACTCCCCTCCCGAGCGTCGCCGAAGGCATGGACGGTGCCGTCGTCGTATGCGATCCAATAACCAGCTGATGAGGACGTGACCGCCATCCCCACCGGGCGCCCCGGAGGATCGATGGCCGATGTCGAGCCAACGAAGCGAGCGGCCCCGAACTCGTAGACCTCGCCACCCGGCTTCGCCGCGACGACGTACGCCGGATTGCTCGAGCCGACTTCGTGGGGCAAATGTTCCCTGACGACCGCGGCAGCAGGCGCAGCGAAGGCGGCCAGGGCCACGGCAGCGATAGCAATGAAAGCAGCGCACGTTCGAATTCGGTGGTGTCCCACGCCCGGCCTCCGTTGTCCTCTCCGACCCTAGTGGAACTACGACAGACTGTCGGAGACTCCAGGGAGTCGATCGCTTGACGACCCGGGTGTCCGCTCGCTGAGGTCGCGCAGCACCAGCCGGGCGCACGTTCGAGGGTGTGTGAGGGGCAGCCGGTGTCCCGCGCTCGAGACCTGGACCGCCTCAGCCGAGTCGGCCCCACGCTGGCACAGTTCGTGCACGAACTGCCTGTCGACGTAGTCGTCCCGCTCACCGTGTGCGAGGTCGACGGTGACGTCCAGTTTCGCTAGATCCGCCAACGGGTGGTGCCAATCCATCTCGATGACCAGGCTCGTGACTGCGTCTCGGTACGCGGGCCAGGTGTGAAGTGGGGCCTGACGAGCGAGAGCAGCCGGTAGCCGAGGAGAAGCAAGCGCGGACAACCACCCCGCCAGGCGGCGGTGCCGACAGCTCAGCCGGCATGCACCCGCGGCCAGTCTCCGGTTGAGCCCGAACAACGAAGCCATCGGAGTGCCCGCGACGGCAGTCCGAGCCGCGATCGCGGATCGCTGCACCGGGGCCCCGAAGCAGACCACGCGCCTGACTTCGCTCGGGTGGCGCGCCGCCCACATGACCGCGAGAGCGCAGCCCATGGAGTGCGCGCCGACCACCACGCCGTCGCGGCCAAAGAGATCGAGTCGATCGGCGAGGTGGTCCAAGGCCTCGAGATGTGCCTCCGGTGGAAACGCTGCGCGCTCCGGAGCGAGAGATCGACCGAAGCCGAGCAGATCCGGCACCACCACCCGCTGCTGCGCGGGCATGTTCTTCAGCATTCCACCGAAGACGTCACCGCTCGACAGGAGTCCGTGGAGGAGCACGATGCTGACGGAGCTGTCACCGCGGGACCGCGCCCACAGCTCTCCGTGGCGGGTCCCCGGAAAGGACGGCGGAGTGAACGACCGAACCGAAGGAGACGAGCAGTGCACCGCCCACCACGCAGCGGATGTGGCGACCGTCGCGCGGAGAGATCGCGCCATCCATACGGTCTTCATGACTTCATGTTGGCGAACCACCGATCCGACCGCGAAGGGACCAACGGCCCTTCTCGCCGATTCGCTGGATCGACATCGTGATGAGAGACAACGCACACACCTGGGAGTCACCGATCATGCCCACCCTCTTCGCACTCGTCGCCGACGGCGAGGACCACATGAGCGGGGCGAGGTGACCACCGAGGAGTACCGGGAGCGTGTCACCGAGCTCAGCTGACGAGCCCATGTTGGCCCGGTCACGACGTCGTAGGTGGACGGTAGACCTCCCGCCACGCGCCACCGCCGTTCGAGCTGCTGTGGAGGACGCCGCCCGCAGTGGCCAGCCACCACATCCCGTCGGAGTCGATATGGAAGGTGTCGACGTCCCCCGCTGGTGCATCAGCGATGCGGGTCCACTCCCCTGAGGCTGCGCGTCGCCAGACATCACCGTCCGCGGTGACACCGAGGAGTTCGTCCCGCACCCACTCCACTTCGATGAGCGCGGGGGCACCCTGTCGCGTTGCCCAGGACCGACCGCCGTCGTCCGACAACCAGACCGCGCCGTCGTAGTCGGGCACGACCATCTGCGAGGAGTCCGCCGGGTCCAGGGCGAGGTCCCGGCCCTCTACGGAACCCAACTGACTCCAAACTCCTTCGTTCGTGCGGTGCCAGAGCGATCCGGATTGCTCCAGGGCGTACAGGCCATCAGGCGCGATCAGCAGCGCATGAAAGTCCGCCTGACCGAGAAGGGCCTCCGGGACCCACGACAGACCCTCGTCCAGGCTGCGGGTGAGGCCGAGGAACGGCGGGTGGCCATCGACGCGGTATTCGTCACGTTGAAGATCAGGGTGGCCGCTGACCAGCAGATCATCGCCATCAGCCGTCATCGCCATGAGATCGTGTCGCTCGTCGCCGACCAGCACTGCACGCTCGGGGCCGTCGACCCGGTACAGACCGGTGTGTGCTGCCATCAGAATGGTGCCGTCGGCACGAATCGAGATGTCGTGGATGTGACCGATGTCGAAGCGACCCGCCACCGTCGGCCCCTCCCCACCCCCGCAACCGACCACGAGAACCGCGAGCATCGCGAGCATCGGCAGGAGGAAGCGCCTCATGACGCGTCAGATGTAGTCGTTGATGAGGCCATCGAGCCAGCCACTCGGTACGACGCCGGCCACCGAGTCGACGATCTCGCCCTCGGGCGAGATGAAGTAGGTGGTCGGGGTTGTCGTGACCCGGTAGGACGCGCTGACCGCGCCTGTTCGGTCCATCAGGAACGGATACGACAGCCCGTGGCGTGCGACGAACGCCGCGACCTCGGCGTCACCCTCCTGGACGCTCACTGACAGAACCTCGAACCCGTGTGCGCTGTGTCTTTCGTAGGCCGCCCGCAACTCGGGGGCACTCGCATTGCACGCCGGTCACCAGCTGTGCATGAAGGTGACCGCAACCGGTCTACCGCGGTAGTCGCTCAACGAGACCGTCTCTCCCGTAGGGGTCTCGAGCTCGAAGTCCAGGGCGAGCTCTGTGGTCCGTTCGTCGCTCGTTCCCCCGGTGAATGCGACGTACGAGACGACGCTGATCCCTGCGATAGCGACCAGTAGCGCCGTGACAAGTAGGCGCTGCCGACGTCGCTGGCGCACTCGCTCCAGACGCAGCGCCTGCTGGCGCTTCGTCCGACGGACCTGCTGGTGCTTCTTGTTCTTTCCCATCAACCCTCCAATGAGCCTGTCTTCTCGAGATCGACCTCGTGTGCGTCCGCCGAGTCCGCTCGCGCCCAGGGCCGCCCTGCGAGCAGCGCTACCCCGAGCACCACCGCCACCACGATGAGCCCGCGTCCACCGATCCGCTCGATCCAATCGACGACCCAGAGTCGAACGTTCTCCATGACGTCGACCACCGGGTCCCTGCGGAAGTCTCCGCCGTTCACGGCGAGTTCCCACCGCCCATACCAGATCGCGTATCCACCGGCGATGATCATCATCCAGCCGCCGATCGGACCAGCGAAGCGTGACAGCCTCCTGAGAGATGTCGTCACACTCGAATGGGCGAGCGACGATGCGACGCCGATGACCAGTATCACGAGGCCCATCCCGAGCGCGTACGCGAGATACGCCGCCAGCCCGCCCAGCGCCGACTCGTCGAGCGCCGCACCGGTCGCGGCCAGAAACGGTCCGATGGTGCAAGACAGCGATGCGATGGCAAACGTGATCCCGTAGGCGATCATCACGCGGAGGCTCGTTCCCTGGAGGGAGAACCGTGGAATGCGTAGCCGAAGTCCCGGCTGCCGGCCGAAGACCATCGCCGCGCCGGCGACGATCAGAAGTCCGCCGATCGCGATCGTGACCCAGGGGAGCTTCTCGCGAATCGACCCTGCGATCTGGTCGATGATCACACCCACCCCTGCGAAGACAGCAACGAAGCCGATGGACACAGCGCCGGCGACCAGCCCTGCGCGCAGAAGCCTCCGTGCAACACCACGGGTCACGTCGTCGCCGGCCACGAATGCGCCGATGTAGGCGGGCAGCAGAGCGAAGCCGCACGGGTTGAATGTCGCCACGATCCCGGCGGCAAAAGCGAAGGCGACCGGCCCGCTGATCACTCGCGCTCCTGTCGCATCGACCCAGTCTACGACTGTCTGTCGTAATAACGCACGGCGATCGGTCGACTGTGTGTATTGGCACAACCTCCAGTGCTACGACAGAATGTAGTTATTCAAGGTGAGATGGATGAGCACGAAGACAACCAAGAGGCGTCGACAGAGTCCGAATGCGACCGACCAGCAGGAGGCTCCTCTCTCGATCGGGCCGAGGTGGCCGCGGCACGCCGCCTGCGCTGCTTTCAGCGGAGTGCTCGTTTGGCTCTTCTGGCGCAGCCGACCCGAGTGGGTCGCCGAGATGCGGCTGTGGAAAGCCGTCGGGGACGGCGCATATGTCCTGCTTCTCGCGGCCTTGACGGTCGGGCCACTCGCAAAGCTGGTGCCCAGGTTCAGACCAGCGCTGAAGTGGCGTCGACCGCTCGGAGTCTGGTGTGGACTCACGGCAGGCCTCCACGCCTACCTGACGATCGACGGCTGGGCGCGCTGGAGCCTCCGCCGCCTCCTGGGCTACGAGTTCGTGCCGCAGCTGGGTCGCGAGGCACGTCTCGAGCCTGGCTTCGGGCTCGCAAACCTCGTCGGTGCAGCGGCGCTCGTCGCTCTCACTCTGCTGCTGGCGACCTCGTCGGATCGCGCGCTTCACCTGCTGGGGCGTCGGGCGTGGAACTGGCTCCACCGTTTGGCGCAAACGGTGCTCATCCTCGTTCTGCTCCACGGCGCGTACTTCTTCTTCATCCACTACACGCCGTCGTTCCACAAGGCGGCCCCACCGGATCTCGACTGGTTCCGCGTCCCATTCCTGGTGGCGGGAATCAGCGTTCTTGCTCTCGAGACAGCAGCCTTTGTGCGGGTTGCCGGCCATCGAGGGTGAGGTGGCGGTCGGGGTCACTGGTGAGGGCGGTCTCCAGTGACTCCACCGCCGAGATATCTCCTCCACCCGATGACCGGCGTTCTTGATCGCCGACACGATCTCCTGATCACGTGCGTCGCCCACGACCGTCACGCTCTTCGCGTGCACGTCGACCCGAATGTCGGCGATGCCCCTCACCGTTGACAGCGCCGTTTCGATCGTCTCTTTGCAGTTGTCGCAGCTGATGGTAGGCACGCTAAAGGTGCGCGACTCACTGGTCATGGCGGGAGCCTCCTGGTCTGACCTTTTCGGGAAGGGGTGTGGCGCTGAGATCCAGCCGACGTAGGAGCTGTGCGTTGGCCGCCACGACGATGGTGGACATGCTCATTGCGACGGCGGCGAGGGCCGGCGGAAGCGAGACGCCTGCAAACGCGAAGGCTCCCGCTGCGACGGGGATGGCAAGCAGGTTGTACGCCGTTGCCCACACCAAGTTCTGGATCATCTTGCTGTAGGTCGCCCGCGACAGGTGGATGGCGCCGGTCACACCTCGGGGGTCGCTCGACGCGAGGACGACGCCTGCTGACTCGATTGCGACGTCGGTTCCTGCGCCGATCGCGATTCCGACATCAGCTCGCGCGAGCGCCGGAGCGTCGTTGACACCGTCCCCGACCATCGCGACTGTCAGCCCCCTGGCCTGCAGCTCGGCGACCTTCGAGTCCTTGTCCTGCGGAAGGACCTCAGCGAACACCTCGTCGATTCCAACCTCCGCAGCGACCGCGGCGGCTACCTGCGACGCGTCGCCCGTGATGAGCACGCTGTGGATGTCCAGGCGCCGGAGGCTCGCGACAACCTCATGCGACTCGGGCCGTACCTCGTCGGCGAGGGTGAGGGCGCCGACGACACTCCCGTCGCGAACGACGAAGAGCACCGATCCGCCGCCGTCTCTCCACTGCCCAACCTTCGACGACAGCTCAGCGGGCTCCGCCAGACCACGCTCGGCCAAGAGCGCAGGACCTCCCACGGCCACGTCGTAACCGGAAACTACGCCTCGAACTCCCTGACCGGTGAGCGCCGTGACTGCTGTCGCCGATGGCACTTCGGCGACAGCGACGGCGGCCCTCACGATGGCGCGAGCGATCGGGTGCTCGCTCTCGCTCTCCACGGCCGCAGCCAACCCGAGAACCTCCCAGCGGTTCGAGTCGGCCGTAGCGACCACGTCGACGACCTCGTGGTTGCCCATCGTGAGCGTGCCGGTCTTGTCGAAGAGCACGGCGTCGATCTTTCGCATTCGCTCCAATGCAAGCCGGTCTTTGACGAGGATGCCGGCCCGAGCCGAGGTCGCAGTGGAGATTGCGATCACCAGCGGAATCGCCAGGCCAAGCGCATGTGGGCAAGCGATGACGAGCACGGTCACGGTTCGAATCACCCCCTCGGCACCGTCGCCGGCGAGCAGCCACGCCACCAGCGTCACGACTGCGGAGACCGTGGCGACGTAGAACAGGGTCGCAGCCGCCCGGTCAGCGAGCGCCTGGGCGCGGGAATTCGAGGACTGAGCATCGGCCACCAGCCGCTGGATTCCCGCAAGGGCGGTGTCACCACCAACAGCCGTCACCTCGATCCGCACCATCGAGTCGGTCGATACGGTGCCCGCCACCACGCGGCTGCCAGCGTGGCGAGCGACCGGGCGGGACTCGCCGGTGATCATCGACTCGTCGAAGGCCGCCCTGCCGTCGACCACAACGCCGTCGACAGGAACCCGACCTCCTGGCCGCACGAGGACGGTGTCCCCGAGATCGAGCTGGTCGACGGTGACACTCTCGATGGTGTCGCCGCTGAAGCGCTCGGCCTGGTCCGGTAAGAGCTCTGCGAGCGCCGAAAGCGCTCCCTGGGCCTGGCCGATTGCCTTCATCTCCTGCCAGTGGCCGAAGAGCATCACGACGATCAGCGCGGCCAGCTCCCACCAGAAGTCGAGGTCACCCCAGCCCACCGACGAAGCGAGCGAAGACCAGTAGGCGACGGTGATCGCCAGCCCGATCAGCATCATCATTCCCGGCCGTCGACTCCGCAGCTCCGCAAGCCCACCGGCCAAGAAGGGGTTGCCGCCCCACAGGTAGATGATCGTGCCCACGATCGGCGGAATCGCACCCAACCAGTTCGCGCCGATCTCGTAGCCGAACCAGTCTTGAATCTGGTCTGAGAACATCAGCACCGGGACGGCAAGAACCAGGTTCTTCCAGAACAGACGTCGGAAGATCTCCGGATCGTGACCAGCATGCCCACGATCATCGTGGCCCGAGTGATCATGGCGAGTCGCCTCCGACATACTGTCGTTATAGACGTTCCAGCCGACTGGAAGGTCAAGGCAGCTGATCTGGGGAACCAGAGGCTCGACGTCGACGACGACCGGTGCACCCCAGTGGCTCAACCGCGCAACCCAGCATTGGGAGCGCCAGGGGAAACCCGCGCCATCCGCTGATTCCTGCTGATCTCGGCTGACCTACCCGAACGCACCAGATCCGCGTCTATGCAGGTGGACGGCCCTTTCTTAGCCCTTCACCCACCCGCTCACCACCTCGACGTGGCTGGTCTGGGGGAACATGTCGAGAACGTCGACCTGGTCGAGCCGGTAGCCGGCCGTGTGCAGCAGTCCGGCATCACGGCCGAGGGCTCCTGCGTCGCACGACACCAGCAGGACATGCGGCGCTTCGGTACCGGCGACGATGTCGACCCCCTGTTTCTTCAGCCCCGCCCTTGGTGGATCGGCGATCACGACATCTGCCAGCTCGGGGACCCAGTTCTCCACGTTGGACCGGACGATCGTGACGTGGGCGCCGAGGTTGTGTTGCGCGTCTGCCACGGCTGACGCGGACGATTCGATCGCGGTGACCTTGTCGAACCAGTCGCCGACGGTTCCGGAGAACAGTCCCACCCCCGCGTAGAGGTCGAGCAGAGCGACCTCGCCTGCATCTTGGATCTCGAGCCATTCAGCCGCGAGGGCGACGAGCATCTCCGCGCCTTCGGGCGAGCTCTGGAAGAACGAACGGGCGGAGATCCGCCACTCCACTCCGGCTGCTTCCTCGGTGATGTACGCCTCGGCTCCCTTTCGAGCTCGGTTGCGCCCGATCACCATTGCAGCGCCGGGAACCCGAAAGCCCTCGGCCCGCGGTTCGCCCATCACGAGACGGTCCCCCGTGCGTGCGCCGACCCGGATGGTGACCTCGCTCGCCTCACCGAACCAGCCCTCGGCGAGGATGTCGTCCATGAAGGGATGGGCGACGAGGCAATCGTCGACAACCACGAGGTCATTGGAGGAGCGGGCCCGATAGGCAGGGCGGCCGTCCTCAACCGCAACACGGATCGTCGTTCGGTAGTTGATCTGCTCGGGCCCGGCCACGTAGCGCACCTCGGGCACCTCGATGCCCCCCAGCTTGCGGAGCGCGGACTCCACCAGAGCCATCTTTCCTTCAGCCTGGGCGTCCTCGTCGAGATGCTGCCAGTCGCACCCACCACAACCCCGCGCGACGTGCGGGCACGGCGCCTCGCGCCGACCCGTCCCCGGGGTGACGATCTCGGCGATTCGGCCGCGTGCAAAACGGTCCTTCTCTTCGGTGAGCTCTACGTCGAGCTCATCGTCGAGCACCGCGCCCGGGACGAACACCACGCGGCCATCGTCGAGGCGGCCGACGCCGTCGCCGCCGACCGCCAGGTCATGAATGGTCACCCGTTCCGTCGCGGTCACGGCTCCAGGCTACGGTCGGCATTCATGCCCTCCCCCATCGACGCGCGACCGATCGAGATCGTCCCCTCCGTGCTTCCCGCGGACTTCTCCAGGTTGGGGGAGGAGTGCGTGGCGCTGGAGAAAGCGGGCGTCGACCGCATCCAGTGGGACGTAATGGACGGCAACTTCGTCCCCAACCTCACCTTCGGTCCCGACGTGATCGCCGCATGCCGAGCGCATGTGGACGTGATGTTCGAAGCCCACCTGATGGTCGCCAACCCCGACGAGCTCCTGCACACCTACGTGGAGGCGGGGTGCCAGATGGCGATCGTCCATGTCGAAACGACGCCGCACCTCCACCGAACCCTGGGACGGATCCGGGACCTGGGATGTCAGTCGGCTGCCGCGCTCAACCCGTCGACCCCACTCGATACCGTCGCGCATGTGCTCGATCTTCTCGACATGGTCTTGGTGATGACCGTGAACCCCGGTTTCGGCGGCCAGGCCTACATCGAAACCATGGAGCCGAAGGTGCGGGCGCTGAAGGAGATGATCCACGCCAGCGGCCACGATGTCGACATCGAGGTCGACGGTGGGATCTCCGCGTCCACGATCACCGGCGCCGCCGCTGCAGGAGCCAACGTTCTCGTCTCGGGGAGCGCGCTCTACAAGTACGACCAGGGTCTGGAGTACGGCGTGTCGGATCTTCGCCGATTGGCAGAAGAAGCCGCCGCCGGGTGACCCGTCTCCGTCGGATCGCTGCGTCCGCCGTGGCGGCGACCATGTGGTGCTCGGCATGCAGCGCCGACGGGCCCTCGGTGGAGCGCTTCTGCCGTGAAGTGGCCCAGCTGCTCGAGACCGACCTCGTCAACTTCGAGGCGTCCTCGGCCGACGATCCAGCGGTGCGGTCGGGTCTGGCGCGAACGGCGGACCAGTTCGACGACGTGGTCGAGGCATCGCCAGAGGCGGTAAGGCCGAGCGCCGAAGTACTCGCCGGCCTCACGCGAGCGCTCTCCGACGCGGTGAACGACACCGACCCGCGGGATCCCTTCGAGCGGGCGGCGGCCATTCTCGCCGCGCAGCAACAGTTCGAGGACGATCTGCCCCAGGCCCTGGAGCGGTACAACGCCTATGTGGCCCAGAACTGCGCGCCCCGCCCCGGCTAGAGAACTCTCTGGGGTAGCCCAACCGGCGACTCGACGAAGTCGTGAGCCGCTCGACGCGCCGATCCACGCGCGAGGAGTTGCGCAGGCAGAGGCTCGCCAGGGCCGCCGCCGGAGCGGCGAAGAGCCGTGGCAGGTATCAGATGATCTCGCCGCGCTTGACGATCACGTGGTCGCAGAGACCATAGGACTTGGCTTCCTCGGCCGTGAACCAGCGGTCGCGCTCCGAGTCGGCCTGGATCTGGTCGACGTCTTGGCCGCTGTGGAACGCGATGCGCTCGGCCAGCAGACGCTTGATGTAGGCCATCTGCTCGGCCTGGATCGCGATGTCGCTGGCCTGGCCACGCACCCCGCCCAGCGGCTGGTGCATCATCACCCGAGCGTGCGGCAGGCAGTAGCGCTTGCCCTCGGCACCTGCGGTGAGAAGGAACTGCCCCATCGACGCACCGAGGCCCATGCAGACCGTCGCCACGTCGCAGCCCACGAACTGCATCGTGTCGTAGATCGCCATACCGGCCGTGACGGAACCACCTGGGCTGTTGATGTACAGCCAGATGTCCTTCTCCCGGTCCTGGCCCTCGAGAAAGAGCATCTGCGCACACAGGATGTTCGCAATCTCGTCGTCCACCTCAGAGCCGAGAAAGACGATGCGGTCGTTGAGGAGACGGTTGTAGATCTCGGCGGGGCCAGTCGGCATCCCCGGGTTGAGTCCGGTGATCGACGGCGATGCGTGGGGGGTCGAGGACATGGTGAGGAGGGTACTCCTTCGCGATTCCGATCCGACGCGACCGGATGCGGCCTTTCGGCGGTGTGGAGGTGACGTCGGCCGGGCGGTGGAGCACCTGAGCCATATGCTCCTGCCATGCACGTGGACGAGCTTCCGACGCCGGCGCTGTGGGCTGATCTCGACGCCCTCGACTTCAACCTCGAGACGATGGCCGAACGGATTCCAGGTACCCGACTGAGGCCGCACGTGAAGGCCCACAAGATGACCGAGTTGGCCCGCCGGCAGGCCGAGCTCGGCCACACGGGATTCACCTGTGCAACGGCGAAGGAGGTTCTAGGCCTCGCAGCGGCGGGCCTCGGGGACGACCTCCTGCTCGCCAACGAGATCGTCGACCCGGGCCGCCTCCGCGCGATGGCCGAGTGCGAAGGACGGGTCACCGTTGCGGTCGACAGCCCCGAAACCGTCGACGCCGCTGCCGCCGCCGGCATCGGAGAGGTCGTGGTCGACATCCGGGTGGGCTTCCGCTGCGGGTGCGATGTCGAGGACGCAGGCCCGCTCGCCGACCGCGCTCGGGCCGCCGGCATGACCGTACGGGGAGTGATGGGCTATGAGGGCCACGCGATGGGCGTGCCCGACATCGATGAGCGCCGCGACCTCGTCGAAGGTGCGATGGAGCGGCTGACGCGAGCGCACGAGGCGGTGGGCGGCGAGCTCGTCACCGGAGGCGGAACCGGCACGCACGCGATCAACACGCACCTCAACGAGATCCAGGCGGGGTCATACGTCCTGATGGACACCGCCTACCAGAAGCAGGAGGATCTGCCCTTCCGCCAGGGCCTCTTTCTCCAGGCCTCAGTCGTGTCGGTCGCGCCGAAGTGGGTGGTCTGCGACGCAGGACTCAAGGCGCAGGGAATGGATCACGGCAACCCCTCGTCGCCGGACGGCGAGGTCATGTTCTGCTCGGACGAGCACACCAACCTCAGGCCCCACGGCGACCTACGCACGGGGGCCCGGGTGACCCTCGTTCCAGCTCACATCGACCCGACCATCGCCAAGCACCCGGTGCTCCACCTGGTTCGCAACGGCGAGGTCGTGGGCCAGTGGGACATCGATCTCCGTCACTGGTAGCCGCCGCAGTTCAGCCAAATAAGCCAAATAGGTTCCAGGAGCGCTCCTGGAACCTATTTGATATTTGACGACCTATGCGTCGAGGGCGGCGCGGAGTGCGCGCAGCGAACGTCCCCGGTGACTGATTGCGTGCTTGGCCTCAGAGGACATCGTTGCGAACGTCTCACCGGGCGCCTCGTCGGGACAGAACACCGGGTCGTAGCCAAAGCCGTTGGTTCCGCGCCGCTCGAACCCGATGCGCCCCTCGACCGCTCCCTCCACCACGACCTCACGACCATCCGGCCACGCCAGGATCACCACCGTCCTGAAGCGAGCGGTGCGCTCGTCGGCGGGAACCCCCTCGAGCGCGTCGAGGAGCCTGTCGACGTTGTCGTCGTAGGTGGCGTCGTCACCCGCGTAGCGAGCCGAACGCACGCCGGGTGCTCCGCCGAGCGCGTCGACCTCGAGGCCGGTGTCGTCGGCGACCGCGGCTTGGCCCGCCGCGGCGCAGACGGCGCGGGCCTTCAGCCGGGCGTTCCCCTCGAGGGTGTCGGCGTCCTCGACAACCTCACCGAGACCGACAGGACGTGGGAGCACGTCGAACCCGTCGAGCAGCTCCGCCATCTCGGCCACCTTGTCGGGGTTCGCCGACCCCATCACCACCCTCACCGAAGCGGTGCGTCGAGTGCCGCCTTCTGAAGGTCGACGATCTCAGAGATGCCCTTCTCCGCCAGGGCCAGCAGTTCGTCCAGCTGGCTGCGGTCGAAGGGGTCGCCCTCGGCGGTGCCCTGCACTTCGACGAAGCGACCGGCTCCGGTCATCACCACGTTCATGTCGACCTCAGCGGTCGAGTCCTCGACGTAGGGGAGGTCGAGCATCGGCGTGTCGCCGATGATGCCGACGGAGATCGCCGCGCAGTGATCCGTCAGGGGATGCGAGTCGATGACGCCGTCGGCCAGCAGACGGGAGCAGGCGTCGTGCAGAGCGACATATCCACCGCAGATGGAGGCTGTGCGGGTGCCGCCGTCGGCCTGCAGCACGTCGCAGTCGACGGTGACCTCGCGCTCGCCGAGCGCTTTCATGTCACAGACCGCTCGAAGGGCACGGCCGATGAGGCGCTCGATCTCCAGGGTGCGGCCCTTCTGCTTTCCCTTCTTGGATTCGCGGCCCACGCGTTCGTGGCTCGAGCCCGGGAGCATCGAGTACTCGGCCGTGACCCAGCCCTCCCCGTTGCCGCGCATCCACCGCGGCACGTCGTCGTCGATCGAAACGGTGCACAACACCCTCGTCCTCCCGAAGCTCACGAGCACCGACCCTGGTGTCTGGTCCGTGAAGCCTCGCTCGAAGCTGATGGGGCGTAGCTGATCGGGGGTACGGCCGTCTGGTCGCATGGTTCTCCTGGTTGAGGGTCAGGTCGCGAAACGGGCACCGGTCGCGGCGAGGTGGACCTGCCCGTCGAAGGTCTCGGCGGCTTCTGCGAGGTGAACCTGGCGATCGGAGCCGGGAGGGCAGTGGGTGATGACGAGCGTGCCTGCGCCGACGGCGTTGGCTTCTTCGGCCAGCCACCGGCATGTGACGTGGGGGACGTCGGGATGGTCGGTGGCCTCGATGAGGGTTCCCTCCCCCACCACGATGTCCGGCGCGCCACCGAGCTCGGCGAGCGACCATCCCCGGCCGGTGTCCGACGTGTAGGCGATCGATCGGCCGTCGTGTTCGAACCGCATGGCCAGCGTCTCCACGGGATGATCGGTGCGGCTGAAGCTCACCGCCACATCGCCCACCGTGACGCTCGATCCGTCGCGCACGATGTCCCACATGAACAGGTCCCCGCTGTCACCGTCGGGGTGGAAGACGTCGGTGACCTCGCGCACCCCGGCGGTTGCCACGACCCGCAACTCCTCGACGCCTTCGTAGTACTTGGCCGCGTTGTAGACGACCGGAAGCTCCGCGCAGTGATCGGGGTGGTGGTGGGACACGAGGATGGCGTCGAGATCTCGCAGCGAAACATGCTCCTGCAGCGTCGCCAGCGTTCCCGGCCCGCAGTCGACCCAGATGGTGGTGGCCGCCGTCCGCACGAGGTAGCCACTGCACGCTTCACCGGCGCCGGCATAGCTCCCCGAGCATCCCAATACGGTGACGGAGAACTCGTCTTTCGCGCTCACGAGGTCTCCCATCGATGCTCCTCCGCCCCGAGCAACTCGCGGCCGAAGAGCTGACGCCCGACGCGCTCGAAGGCATTGGCGTCGCCGGAGGATACAAAGGTGTGCCTGCCGCTCCGGCCTGGAGATCGGTCCTCGATCAGGAGATCTCTGATCTCGAAGGCCGTCTCGTCCGCCGACGACACGAGCACCACATCGCGCCCCATGACCTCTGAGATCGTCCGTGCGAGATAGGGATAGTGCGTGCACCCCAACAGGAGCGTGTCGACTCCTGCCTCACGGATCGGCGCAAGCAACCGTTCGGCCAGCAGCCGCACCTGGGGACCCTCGAGCTCCCCTCGCTCGACGAACTCGACGAAGCCGGGGCATGCGGCGACCGCCCACTCGGCGGTCGGCGCCAGCTCCATACCCGCCCGCTCGTAGGCGCGGGATGCAACAGTGCCGACGGTTCCGATCACACCGACCCGACCCGAACGAGTGACCGCCGCTGCGGCTCGCACGCCGGGTTCGATGACTGCGACGACGGGGATGTCGAGCATGTCTCGCAGCTCGGCGAGCGCGACCGCGGCCGCGGTGTTGCACGCGACCACCAACATCTTCATGTCGTAGTTGTCGCGCAGATGCGCAGCGATCTGCAGGCTGTGATCGCGAACCTCTTGCGAACTCTTGGTGCCGTAGGGATACCGCGCTGCGTCGCCGAAGTAGACGAGGTCCTGGTCCGGGCAGAGATCGATCGTGGCGCGAGCGACGGTGAGCCCACCGAAACCGCTGTCGAACATCGCCACGGGCCGCGTCACGACGCCCCATGGTAGGTGCGGTCACCGCCGAGCCGGCACCGGAAACGCTATGCCGTATGGCACGCTCGGGCGGTGCTCGATCGTCTCCCGGCTCCGCTGCGCCGCCCTCTCCGGTGGCTGCGGGACTTCACATCGGAGCTCCGAAGGGAGATGGCGGAGGATCGCCTTCCGGATCTCGCGGCGTCGGTGTCGTTCTTCACCCTGCTCATGCTGCCCGCAGGGGTCCTCGCCTTCGTGGCCTCTCTCGGTTCGCTCGAACGATTCGCGGGAACGACATCGGCCACCGACACCCGCCAATCGGTTCTCGACTGGGTGGCCGACACCTTCGGAGACGATGCCGGGCCGATCACGACGGCCGTCGAAGAACTCTTCGATCAATCGAACGCCGGCGTCGCGACCATCAGCTTCGTGATCGCCCTGTGGGCGCTGTCCCGCGGTTTCGGCGGGCTGATCCGGGCTCTCGACGAGGCGTACGACATCGAGGAACGCCGACGTTGGTGGTGGCTGCGGGTGAGCGCCCTCGGGATGGGCCTGTCCACGGTGGCCCTCGCCGGATTCGCCAGCTGGTTGCGCTACGGCCTGTGGCCCGACCTGCCATCGCACTGGCTGATCCAGCAGTCGATCCAGCCGGCGCTGCTGGCGTTGATGATCGCCTGGGCCTCGATCCTGTTTCACTTCGGACCCAACCATCGCACGCCTTGGCGCTACGACGTGCCCGGGGCGGTCTTCACGGCGATCACGTGGCTCGTTCTCGTCTTTGGGTTCGCGCTCTACGTGCGGGCAGCGTCGTCGACGAATGGCGTGCTCGGCGTCACCGGCGCCGCGCTCGCCGCCTTCACGCTGGTGTATCTGATGAGCCTGACCCTCCTCGTGGGGGCCGAGGTCAACGAGATCCTCAGCAGGCGCGCGGGCGTCGTTCAACGGGCGGGCGCGACACCGCGGCGGCGCCCGGCAGGCGACGAGGCGTCACTCTCCGCAGGCGGTACCGGCGGAGAGGCTGACGAGCGCTGACCCATCCTCGTCGAACGAACCGAAGACATCGCCGCGATCCGTCGAGATCACGACGGACGGCGGGAACGGTCCGTCCGCCGGGTGGAAGACCGCCGCCAGGTACAACTCGGCCACTCGGTCGCGTCCGGTACCGATGCCCGCACCTGCGGGGGTTTGCATGCCGAAGGGATCCGGTCCGAACCAGCCGACAGTCCACGCCATGAAGTGGCGCTCGCCGTCGGCGTAGCCGTCCTCGGCATCACCGAAGAGAGCGAGAAAGCCCGGCCATTCGACCCCTCGGACGATGGTCCCCGGGCAGGTGCCATAGACGCTGAAGGGATCCGTCCAACCGCTGTCGGCCATCGGCTGCCCGAGTGCCGCGGTCAGGAACTCGATCGCCGTTTCGGGGGATGCTCCGAACGCAAGGGGTCCGAGACCGTCCCCGAGGAGCACGAGCCCGTCCGGCCGCTCGTCTGGCGGTGCGGGCGTCGTCGTCGACGCCGAGGTCGTGGACGTGGACGGTGCTGTGGTGCTCGTGGTGGACTCGAGGGACGTCGTGGTCTCGCCGGCCGGGGACGTGCTGGGGGCCGGCACGAAGACGATGGTCGAGCTGCTCGACGTCGAGGACTCCGAGCTCCCGCCACCGCACGCAGCGAGGGCGAACGCGCCAGCGATGAAAACTGCCCGGGTCAGCCGGATACCCACTCGGGGAGGAGCCATGGCGCCAACGGTACGCGGTCGAGCCCGCGCACCCGAGTCGGGGTCAGAAGTAGATGACCTCGTTCGCGCGCGCAGCAGCTTCGTCGAGGTCGTCGGTCCAGGCGCCGGTGCTGAGGTATTTCCACCCGTAGTCGCTGATCACGAAAACGATCACGCCCTGCTCGATGCGGGACGCAGCCTTTCGGGCACCGGCAAGGGCTGCGCCAGCTGACAGGCCGGCGAAGACGCCGGCCCTGGACACGAGCAGGCGAGCTGCTTCGATCGACTCGCGCGGACGAACGATCATCTTGCGGTCGAGAAGGTCCGCGCCACCCCACTTGTCGAAAATCGGGGGAACGTAGCCGTCGTCGAGGCTGCGAAGCCCTTCGACCTGCTCCCCCGCTGGAGGTTCGACCGCCCACACCTCGATCGAGGGGTCGTGGTCTTTGAGGTACGACCCCACCCCGAGGAGGGTGCCGCTGGTGCCGAGACCCGCGACGAAGTGGGTGATGTCCGGCACGTCGGCGAGGATCTCGGGCCCGGTCGTGTCGTAGTGGGCCTGCGGGTTCGCCTCGTTGCCGTACTGGTAGAGGAAGGCCCAGTCGGGGTTCTCAGCCGAGATGTCCTGCGCCCGCCGCACTGCGCCGTTCGAACCCTCAGCGCCCGGGGTGAGAATGATCTCCGCGCCGAACACCTCGAGAAGCTGGCGCCGCTCGATCGAAACGTTCTCCGGAAGAACGATCTTGATCTGGTAGCCGCGCTGGCGGGCGAGCATCGCGAGCGCGATTCCGGTGTTGCCCGACGACGGCTCGATGATCGTCTGGCCCGGCCGGAGAGAGCCGTCGGCCTCGGCGGCGTCGATCATCGCCCGGGCGATGCGGTCCTTCACCGACCCGCCGGGGTTGTGCCCTTCGAGCTTGGCGAAAAGGCGCACATCAGGGTTGGGGCTCAGCTGGCTGACGTCGAGAACAGGGGTGTTCCCGATCAGCTCCGCGATCGACCCGTACACGGCCACCGTCAGCCTCCGGCGACCGCGGGAAGAATCGACAGCTCGTCACCGTCGGCGACCGCGGTCGCCATCTTGTCGAGGTAGCGAACGTCCTCGTCGTTGACGTAGACGTTCACGAAGCGGTGAAGGCTGCCGTCGTCGGCGAGCAGGTTCGGCTTGACTCCGGGGAAACGGCCGACGAGGTCGTCGACCACCTCGGCCACGGTGCCACCGCTCGCCTCGACACGCGCCTCACCGTTGGCGTGCGGTCGTAGGACCGTGGGAAGTCGAACGCTGATGGCCATCGGGTGCTCCAGGTGTCAGGGCGGGATTGCCGACCAATCCAATCGGCATTGTAGGTCTATCGACTCAAACCCGACCACTCCGATCAATATTTCGGTGTTGTCGCCACGGCTGTGTTGTCGCCACGGCTCGTCGCCCTTCGGGCTCCTCGCTCGTGGACACGCCGCCCGGATGCACAAGGCTCCCGACGAACCCGATGCGCTCGTCGCAAGTGGACGCACCGCCCGAGGTCGCCACCGATCAAGAAATCTCCGCACCGGCGGTAGCCTCCTCGGGGTGGTGCAGAAGGGACCGTCGGACAGGCAGACCGTGGCGTCCAACCGTCGCGCGCGGGCCAACTACGACATCCTCGACACCTACGAATGCGGACTCGTTCTAAAGGGCAGCGAGGTCAAGTCGCTGCGCGACGGCGGAGTCCAGCTCGGCGACGCGTACGCCCGCGTACGCAGCAACGAGATGTGGATCATGGGGCTGCGCATCGCGCCCTGGGGCCACTCGTCGGCACACAACGGGCACATCGTCGACCGTCCCCGCAAGCTTCTCCTGCACCGCCCCGAGATCGAGCGGTTGCGAGCGAAGACCGAACAAGAGCCTCTCCAGCTGATCCCCCTGTCGGTCTATTTCCGAGAGGGCCGAGCGAAGCTGGAGCTCGCCCTCGCCCGCGGGCGCAGGCAATACGACAAGCGGCAGGCCATCCGCAAGCGGGAGAGCGACCGCGAGGCCCGCCGGGCGATGGCGTACCGCAACCGCTGATTTCCCAAGGGAACCGTCACGAGGGGTCGATACAGTGAGACATTCACCTAGGGGGTGATCGGTTTCGACTTTGACGGTTGACATGAGAGAAGCGAGCCGTGGTCTCCGGAGCCACGTTAAAGAGCCGGAACACTCACAAACGCCAACATCAACACTGATGACATGGCGCTCGCTGCCTGAGAAATCAGACAGTGAGTAGCGGCCGCATCGCCCCAGTCCCGCGGGTGGTGTGGCCCTCATTTGCGGGACTTGCTCGGTGCCCCTGCCGGTGTGGCACCGAGGACACTCAGCCGGCTACGGCGGAACCAGGATGTCGCTGTCCGACCTCCGCCCGACAATTCGCTCAGCGACTGCGCTCGGAGAAGACTCATCGAAACGTTGAAGGACGCGGGTTCGATTCCCGCCACCTCCACAAGATCTCACCTAACGGCAAGCCATTCGAACTAGGCCCGCGACTTACCTCCGTGGGTTCGCCGCTGCCGTCTGTGCGACGTGATCGCGAACGGCGTTCAGTTGAACGGCCGCGCGTCAGACAGTTCCGATGGAGTCAAGAAGCGCGAGGCATCTGGTGACGATCTCGTCGTCGGTGTGCGGCCGGGTTCGTACCGGGTCCGCGGAGCGGGCGAGATCTCGCAAGCGGGTCGCCTGCTCGCCAAACACCGGAGGATTCGTGGGTGAAGCGTCGATTGCCGCCAGGAGTTCAACGGCTTCATTGGTGCGGCCGGCAGCAGCCGCCAGCTCGACGGCGTTTCGAAGGGCTGTCCATTGGTTCTGCCAGTTGCCTTGGAGATGCCATTCGAAGATCAGGTCTCGCAGGGTCCGAGCGGCGTGATCGATCTCGCCGAGTCTGGTGAGCGCTGTTGCGAGGGAGACGCGAGCAGCGCCACGCACGAAGTCGATTCGGGCGGCACCCGCCTGTTCGATCGCCAGCTCGAGGAGGTCCTTGGCGAGGCGCGGGTCGTCATCCATGCAGATCTCGGCATCGACGTAGGAGGCGGTTACTGCCCACAGTCCGATGCCCACCTCGTGGAGCTTATCGGCGTGGAGGGCAGCCCTTGGCCGATCTGACTCCTGGTAGAGGTAACCGAGCGCGAGGATCATCTGGCGCTCCGACTCGGCCATGGGATCTGGATCGGGCGGACCCTTTGCCAACTCGTCGAGGGCGATCGATCCCTCGTAGAGCTCCATGACCCGCAGGATCCCGGCCGCACGCCGACTGACGGTCGTTCGCGATGCCAAGGCCCGGAGTTGATCAAGAAGCTCTTGCTGATGGATGCGGTTGCCGCGCGTGGCAGCCCCTTCCGTCGCGATGGCCAGGGCATCCATGTAGCGGTCCGACTGAGGGGCGTCGGGCATGGCCAGAGCGGCGTTCAACCAGTCGTAGATCTCATAGATCTGATGGTGTGTCGCGCCACGGCCCGTAGCGACCGGCACGCCCAGGGCGAGGTCGACATCGCCAGTGTCCAGGCCCCATCTGTGGGCGGTCCTCATGTTGGCCAGCTCGGCCTCGGCCTCAACATGGGCGGAGGCGGCAATCACGCCACCGTCCTCGAGCCCGGGTCCCAACCGGCCGGCAACATCGAGGTAGTGGGCAGCATGAGCGCGACGAGTAACTACCGATTCCTCGTGGACGTCGAGTTGTTCGGCACCAAACTGTCGGAGCGGTTCGAGCATCCGATAGCGGATCTCACCCCTGTCCGACATCGTTGTTTGCACCAGCGATGCGCGGCACAGACGATCGAGTGAGTCCATCACGTCGGAGCGGGCGACCTGGACCTCACAGGCATCACAGGCGACCACCTGTTCCGCCGCGTCCAGGGTCCACCCATCGGCGAACACAGTGAGCCGCCGGAAGACGGCCTGGTGCTCCGCCGACAGCAGTTCGTAGGACCAGCCGATCGCCGCCGACAGGCCGGAATGGCGGGATTCGCTCTGATCGGGCCGACGGAGAAGAGCTGTCTGGCGGTTGAGCTTGTCGATCAGGTCGACGAGCCCAAGTGAGCCCACCCGGCTCGCCGCCAGTTCAAGCGCAAGGGGCAGCCCATCAACGGTCCGCGCGATGTCGACAAGGCGTGAACGTGTCTCCGGCGTGGCATCGAGCGCGATGCCCGCAGCCTCGATCCGCTCGACGAGCAGGTCTACGGCACCGGCCTCGATCGACAGCGGATCGAGGCGCCAGACCCGCTCACCCGAGATGCCGAGAGGTTCGCGGGACGTCACCAGGACACTGATCTCCGGGCATTCACTCAACACTCGGGAGACGAGTTCCCGTACGGACTCGATCACGTGCTCGGCATTGTCCAGGATGATCAGGCTTCGACGCGAACGCAGTGTGCGTACGAGCGACTCAGCCGCCGAACCGACATCGTCGAGCCGAATCCCGAGGTCGGCGGCTACCGGCGCGACGACGCTGCTCGAGGCTGCGAGCGGGGCCAGCTCGGTCATCCACGCCCCGTCACGTGGGGCGGGCTCGATCCCAGCAGCCAACTCTTCGGCCACCGTTGTCTTCCCGACACCACCGGGTCCCACGAGGGTCAAGAGCCGGTGGCCCGCAACCGCCCGTGACAACTCGGCGAGCTCCACGTCCCGTCCGATCAGCGGAGGGCGAATCGCGCGCAGGTTGCCAGCAGTCACGATCGATTCAGTGCGCAGCGGCGGATGATCCGCCTGCAGGCTCGGGTGGGTGAGCTGGAAGAGCCGGTCTGGTCGGTCGAACCCCTTCAACTGATGGAGCCCGAGATCGACGACCCTGGTCGCATTCTCTGTCTCGATCATGTGGCGGGTCGGTTCAGAGATGAGAACCTGACCCCCATGCGCTGCATCGGCGATTCTGGCGACGCGATTTACAGTCGAACCCAGGTAGTCCGTTGCCCGATAGCGCTGGGCGGCACCCATGTGGATGCCCATTCGCACACGCGGTGGTTCGATCCCCGCCGGCCACTCTGCATCGGCGAGGAGGTCCTGGGCCGCGACCGCTGCAGCCACCGCACTCGACGGCTCGACGAAGACCGCGCACACCGCATCGCCAACCGTCTTGAAGACCGCACCCTCGTGGTCGGCCACAGCCTGCCCGATGCAGTCATCGACGCTTTCCACGACCGCTGCCATGGCGTCCCCATGACGGCTCCAGAGAACAGTGCTGTCCACCACGTCTGTGAACAAGAACGTGACAACACCCTCAGGCAGATCCATGATCCGATTCTGGCACTCAGGAACTCACCCAAAGCAGCAGCAACCCTGGGTCGCTCGGGCAGCACCTGCCCGCGGGCCCGCACATCGTTCGCCGCGATGCCGCCACCCAAACTGTGCCAATGCCAGGCGGTTCAGAGGTCCGAATGGGGAGTCTTCCGCGGAAGAGCCCACAAATCGTCGCGATCGGCAGCGCAGCGCAAAGACCTACTGAGTTTCTCGCGGGTCGCGCCGGGTTCGGGATCGATCTACTTCAGGGCGTCGTGATCGCCATCGCTTCAGTGAGGGCTTCCCGGTGGGCGATCCGTCCAGCGCTCAAACCTCACTTCACCCCGAGTAGCTGCTCGACCACTCTCTGGTGGTTCAAAACGATTCCCGCCACCTCCACCAAACTTCTGAGATCCCCAGGCTTACCCTGGTGGACTCCGGGCTATGAGCCCGTCCAGGGCGCCCAACGCGTACTTCACCATGTCGTGGCGATCCATGGCCCGCCCTCGGGCCTGGCGAGCCTCATTGTCGGGGTGTTCACCAATGGTGTCGACGATGTCGGCCCGAAAGGCGTCGGCCATGTCGCCGGGGAATCCGGGGGGCCTTGTGAGCAGCGGGCCCACTACGGTCTCGGCCTCTTCCGCGCAGCCGGCGTGGGCGAGGACGTGGGCGGTGAGCTCCATGCCGAGCGCTGTGGCGGCCCAGTTGCGCCCGTCGTATGCCGCCGTCACCGACGACCGGACAACTGCCGTCATGTTCGGTTCTTGAGCCAGGACCACGGCGATCGCGAGGTTGATGTGCGCCCACGAGGCGCGTTGGCTCACGGCCTCAGTCATCTCGATGGCCTTGGCCAGCTCGGTGATCGACGCGCCGAGGTCGGGTGGCTGGGCCGAGAGGTGGGCCAGGCCCCGCATCCGTTGCAGCTCGGCGTTGTAAATCGGAACGTCGAGTTCCTCCGAGATGGAGACCAGTCCCTGCAGGGTCGCGCCGGCTTCGGGTGTGGTCATGAGGCACTGGAACAGTGTCCATGCCGAGCGCCAGCGTTGGTCCGAGTCGACGGCGGGATCATTCGTTGCGCTCGCCAGTCCAGAGATGAGGGGTGGAATCTCGTCTGCGCGAGCGGCGCTCTGCAGCGCGAAGACGAGGTAGCTACGACCCAGCGCTGCCCCGTCCAGGTCACTGGTATCGGCGACGGCGAGCTGGGCCAGGTCAATCGCATCAGTCCAGTTGCCGTCCATGTAGGTCCAGTAGGCGATCTCGCTCAATACCGAGGCGGGGCACTCACTCCCGAGCAGGCCACGGGTGCGCTCGGCCCACTCCCGGACCTCGCTGCGCACTCGAGCCCAGGCATGGCAACCGACCGAGCGAACGATGTCTGCGCACGCGTTGCCGTCGCCGGTGAGCACGAGCCAATGATGCGCTGATCGGATGTTGTCCCACTCGCGTCCAAAGCGGCGGTCGGCGTCCAACTGATCAGGGCTCGACCACTGCTGTCCGATGTGGGCCGCGACCCCGACGTAATGCGTGGCATGCCTAGCCCGGAATTCGGCGGTCTCGTCGCGTTCATCCAATCGCTCTTCCCCGTACTGGCGCAGCGTCTCCAGCAGTCGGTAGCGCGTGGTCGACTCGTGGCGTTCGGCGGTGACCATCGACTTGTCGACCAGGTCGCCCAGCAGATCCGCGAGGTCGAACTCGTCGATAGTCTCATCTGCACACACCTGCTCGGCGGCGTCGAGATCGAAACCGCCCGCGAAGACCGACAGCCGGTCAAAGAGCCGGCGGTCCTGCTCATCGAGCAGCTGGTACGACCATCGCACCGTTGCTCGAAGCGTCTGATGGCGCTCGATTCCGCCGCGTGGTCCGCTGCGAAGCAGCCGAAAGCGGTCGGTGAGCCTTTCGAGCAGTTCAGTCGGGCTCAGCGACCGGATGCGTGAAGCTGCCAACTCGATGGCCAGGGGGATTCCATCCAGCCGCTCGCAGATCGCATCTATAGCGCCCAGGTCCTCGTTGGTGGGGTCGAAGCCACCGGCTGACGCCCGTGCACGCTGTACGAACAGCTCCCGCCGGTGATCAGTGTCGAGCGATGGGATCCTGATCACGATCTCCCCGGCGACACCGAGGGGCTCGCGACTTGTGGCCAGCACCGTGGTCCGCTCGCAGGCTGTGGTGATGAGTGCGACCAGGTCGACGAGGGGTCCGAGGAGATGCTCACAGTTGTCGATGATGAGCAGCATGCGGCGACCGCGGCACCAGTCGACGATCGACTCCTCGAGTGTCATCGATGGTTGCGGGTTGATGTGCAGCGCCGACGCCACGGCCGCGGCCACCGCATCGGGGTCGGCCACCGGCGCCAGGTCGACAAACCATGCCCCACCTGCGTACTCGTCGAGCACGAGCCAGCCGACCTCGAGTGCGGCACGGGTCTTGCCCACCCCGCCAGAACCCGTCAGGGTCACCAGGCGGGCCTGACTCAGACGGGCGACCCGTCGTTGCAAATCCGCGAGGTCGCCCACGTAGTCGGTGTTGGGGCGGGGAAGATTGCCCGCCGATTGCTGCGTCGACGCCAACGGAAGGTCGAGCCAGTCGTGGCCCATCCCGGCCACGCCGAAGACCCTGATCGGCTCGGAGATTCCCTTCAACAGCACCTCGCCGAGGTCGACTGTCTCGATGTTGCTGGCCCCCTCGACCAGGCCTGCGGTCAGGGTCGACATCACAATCTGTCGTCCGTTTGCCACGCCCATTAGGCGGGCCGCTCGGTTCACCGGCGGACCGAGGTAGTCGCCGTCGCGCTCGTCGACCTCGCCGGTGTGTAGTCCCATGCGGACCCGGAGCTCGATGCCTGCGCTCCAGGTTTCATCAGCCAGCCGGTTCTGGACGTCGAGTGAGGCAGCCACCGCATCGCCTGCCGTTTGGAACGCTGCGGCGAGCCCGTCGCCCATCGTGGCGAAGATATGGCCGTGGTACTCAGCAATGGCACTACCGAGGATCTCGTCGTGCCGCTGAAGGGCAAGGCGCATGCCAGCGGGCTGCGCATCCCACAGTGGCGTCGAGCCCTCGATGTCAGTGAAGAGAAAAGTGACCGTGCCGGCCGGACGAGGCGCTGCCTCGACAGATGCCATTGGCCGAGCGTAGTGACCGCTCCGACATCGCGTGGGCTCGCCGGAGCCTCAGAGCTCCCGCACGCGCAGCACGAGCTCGACCAGACACTGGAAGCGGCCACTTTGGTTGGAGGGAGGGCCGTCGCTCGAACCTCACCTCACCCCAAGTAGCTGCTCGACCGCTCTCTGGTGGTTCAAAACGATTCCCGCCGCCTCCACTGCGTTCCTGACAGCCCTGACAGCGACGCGTTTGCCCTGGTAGAGGTGTGGTTCGACGATTGCCCGCCAGGACGACCCGTCGCCAAACGTTTCGAACCGCTCCACCGTCAGACGATCGCTAGGAAGGACTGCCGACCCTCTCGGCGCCTGCAGTGACTCACTCCCCGCGAGCCGACCTCAACCGGACTCCCGACGAGGTGATTGAATTGAAGCCAACGAACAACCGCCGCCCTCAAACGCCGCCCTCAGACGCCGCCCTCAAACGCCGCCCTCAAACGCCGAGGGCTGTTAGCTCGTGGCGATACAGGGCGGGCGGATAGGCGCCTCGGGAACTCGCTTGCGATCTCCGACCAGCGAAGATGCCCCCCTCCGTCGCGGGTCGGACACCGCGCGCAAACCGGCATGACCGGGCGGTCGCGAAGAGACGAAACTTGGTCGATAGTGCTCGCTCAGCGAACCCTTTCGACCACAGAAGCCGATGCCGGCTCCCGTGTGGAGGGTGGTCCGTTCCGCGCGCACAGGGGCGCAAATTTCGACACCGAGACTGGGACGGCCTGGCTGTCGACAGCTCGGGCGAGAAGCCGGTGACGTGCTTTTGTCGACACTGGGACCGGTTTGAAGGGTTTCAGTGTCGAGAGTTACGGGCTTCAACACCCGCTACCACTCATCACGCCGGCGGGGTCCATCCAACGCCATCGTGCCGATGGGGCTCGGATCACCGGCCGAATCAGGGGCGGTTCCGCGGAACCGGCCGACAACGTTCGCTTCCGGCGATATCGGGCGCCCACCTCAACCCGCCCGCATGAGTGAGGATACCGGTCGGGAGCGAGGCCCAAATCGCCACAGTTCAGCGGAACTGCGCTGTATCGCGCGTTCTCGGCGATACCGGTCGTTGGGCTCGGAGTGGCAGGCAGCTTCGTTGGGCGGAAGAACCGTCGTCCGAACCTCATTTCACCCCGAGTAGCTGCGCCACCACTCTCTCTGGTGGTTCAAAACGATTCCCGCCAGACCCACAAGATTCCTGAAAGCGACACGCCTGCCCCGGTAGACGGATGGCTCGGCGTTTGTCGAGCTGGAGCGAAGCGCCACAAATTTGGTCGATAGTGCTCGTTCAGCGCGCTCAATCGACCACATTTCGACACCGAGGCGACCAGCAGCGATAGGTTCACGCTCGTCGAACCGGGGGGATTCGGTGACACTGGGAACTCCGGAGTTCATGCTCGAGGGCCTCCATGTGCTGGACCTGAGCCAGTACCTGGCCGGCGCGGGCGTCACTCGGATGCTCGCCGAACTCGGGGCTGACATCACGAAGGTCGAGCTCGCGCCCGGCGGCGATGGAGGGCGTCTGTTGCCCGTCGTGGACGGCAGCGGTCGCAGCGGCTTCTTCGTCCAGCACAATCGGGGCAAGAAGTCCCTGGCGGTCGACTGGAGTCATCAGGAGGCCCTCGACCTGCTGCTCGACTTGGCCCGCACAGCCGACATCGTCCTCGAGAACTTCGGTACCTCCGAGATTCTCGCCAGACGAGGTCTCGACTACGAGTCTGTCCGTGCGGTTCGCCCCGACGTCATCTACTTGTCGGTGAGCGCCTTCGGGCGCAACAGTCCCTGGTCCAACAAGCCCGGATTCGACTACATTGCGCAGGCCGCATCGGGGATCATGCACATGACCGGCGATCCCGAAGGGCCGCCCTCGCTTGTGTGGAGCGCCCTGGGCGATACCAACTCCGCTGTTCACGGCTTCGCCGGTCTCGGCTACGCGCTGTACCACCGCGAGCGCACCGGTGAGGGTCAGTACATCGACCTCGCGATGACCGATTGCCTCTTCCACTTCCACGAGATCGCCCTGTCCGCCAACCACCTGAGCGACGGCGACTACGTCCCGAACCGCATGGGTGCGCACCACGACCTCGTTTTTCCCGCGGGGGTGTTCCGCGGACCCGAGGGGTGGTTGGTGGTGCTGGCCCTCAACCTCCAGTGGCCCAATCTCTGCCGGGCACTCGGCCGAGCCGAATGGATCGACGACCCCCGATATGCCCGCATGGAAGACCGGATCGCACACGTCGATGATCTCGTCGCCCACATCGAGTCGTGGATGGCGACCTTCAAGACCGATCGGGCGGTGCTGGACCACCTCGAAGAGCACCGGGTTCCCGCCAGCCCGGTTCTTAGCCCGCTCGACGCGCTCGGTCACCCCCACTTCGAGGCCCGCGAGATGGTGAGGTGGGTCGACGACCCGGTCCTCGGCGCTCTCCCGATCCCCGGGTTCCCGTGGAAGTTCGCGGCGCAGCCCAAGCTCCCCGAACTGGTCGCGCCGACGCTCGGCGAACACAACGCACAGATCCTGCGCGACAAGCTCGGCTACGACGAGGCCCGCATCGATCAGCTGAAGAACGACGGCGTCATCGTGCGCGGGGCCACCTGACCGCCGGGGCTGAGGGTCGAACCCGACGGTTGCGGTGTGCCAAGCTCGGCCGCACAACGGTCGAGAGGACGCGCCATGGACAGCATCAGCAACGTGTGGGGAAGCGCAGCGGACAAGTGGGACGAGGTCGTCGCTCAGGTCAGCGACGACGACTGGGACAAGCCCACCACGTGCGACGACTGGACGGTTCGTGAGCTGGTCGACCACACCATGTTCTGGCAGAGCCGCGGCGGCGGGGTCTTCAACGCAGGCGTGAACGACGACGCCTCCTGGGAGGAGCTGCGTCCGGCCCTCAAAGCAGCGCTCGCCGATCCCGCCAACCTCGAGGGAATCGTCGAGGCGCTCGGCAACGCACCCAAGCAGGCCGTCGCCGGCCTGATCACCGCGGATCTGATGGTCCACTCCTGGGACCTGGCTCGCTCCATCGGCGCTGACGCCACGCTCCCAGACGATGCTGCCGCATCCACGTTGATGGGGCTGCAACGGCTGCCAGAGGAGATGCTGCGCAGCGACCGAATGTTCGGACCCGAGGTCGAGGTGGCCGACGACGCGAGCTCGGGAGACAAGCTGATCGGCTTCGTCGGCCGAACCCGCTGACAGCCGAGGCCGTCAGTTCGCCCCGCGGAGCGAGCGGAATCCCGATCCTCGTGACGTCACCGCCAGACACCATCGACGCGGTCGAATGACCGCAGACGCAGGTCGTCCACGCCCTCGGTGAGTTGGGCCTTGGCGACCTTGTCGTCGCTCGCCGTCATCGGGAAGGCGTCGACGTACTGCAGGTAGCGCGGGATCTTGAATCCTGCGAGATGGTCGGCACAGTGGGCGAAGACGACGTCGGGTGACCGCTCGTCGGGGGTCGCTCCCGGCCGCAGCTGGAGGTAGGCCTTGATCTCTTCACCTCGATCGACGTCCGGCACACCTACGACTGCGGCATACGCAACACCCGCGAGCGCCGACAGACAACCCTCGACCTCGGCCGCGGAGACGTTCTCACCCGACCGCTTGATCATGTCCTTGAGTCGCCCGACGAGGTAGAAGCCCCCATCGCTCGGGTCCCGTCTCACCAGATCGCCCGTGCGGAACCAGCCCTCGACGAAGCTCGCCTGATTGGCCGCCGGCCTGCGGTAGTAGCCGTGGAGCTGACCGGGGCCGGCGGTCCATGCCTCCCCGACCTCCCCATCGGCGACGTCGTTGCCATCCGGATCTACGACGCGGATCTCTCGCCACGGTGCAGCCACACCGACCGAACCGTTGCGAGCGAGGTCCGGCCGATCGACGGGTACATAGCTGATCAACCCGTTCTCCGTCATGGCGTACGAGTCCCGACCGATCACGCCGTAGCGGGCCTCCATCCTCTCGAGCGCGTCGCCATGGAAGTACCAGGCGTGGACGAACTCCAGGCTCGACCCCATGTCGGCCGGAGTGTCCTCCATGGCCTGGGCGGCCGGCACCGGGAAGGCGCAGTAGTCGATGTCGTAGCGCTGCACCCATTCGAGAAAGTTGGCGATCGACGGCCGGGCGGAGCAGTGAACTGTCGCGTTCGCCAGGAGGGACGCCAGGAACAGCGCGTTGCCCTGGATGTAGAACATCGGCTCGTAGATCAGGGCATTGCGGGGAATGTGGTCGCCCTGGCTGAAGAGGTTGACCACCGCGATCTGCGTCCAGTAGCGGTGGTCGAGCATGCAGCCCTTCGGCCAACCGGTTGTGCCCGACGTGTACAGAAGGCTCATCAGGTCATGCGGTCCGACGGTGGGGAGCGGCTCGGCGTCCAGTGGGTCGGTGGCAGCAAGTGCGTCCCAACACGAATAGGGGAAGCCATAGTTCCGGGCTCCGTCCTCCACGCGAACGACGACGTTGGCGTCGGGCAACCGATCCGTCCGCTCGCCCATGGCTTCGAATGCCGGGAGCGCCGACTCGTCGATGATGACGAAGTCGGCGTCCGCGTCGTTCAGCACGTAGTCGAGTTCGGCTCCGGTGAAGGCCGGATTGACCTGGACGGTCACGGCGCCGATCCAGGCGACGGCGAGCCAGGTGACGGGGAACTCCACACAGTTCGGCAGCATCATCGCAACGTGTGTGCCCTTGCGAACACCGCGGCGTGTCAATCCGTTGGCCACTCGCCTGACCAGCTCATCGAGCTCGGAGTAGGTCAACTCGACGCCGTGGTCGAAGAAGGAGAAGGCGATCCGGTCCGGCTCGGCGTCGGCGACGCTGCGCAGGAGATGGCCGATCGTCTGGGGCACTGAAGCGTCGAGCGCAGCCAGCGTCGCTGCGTCGACGTGGGGACTCAGCGTTGCCATGCGGCGACGACCTGGCCCGCCAGTGCTGGCCGATCGAACCCGTCGATCTCGATCGTCGCGTCGATGGGAATCACCACGATGTCGCCGCGGTCGTCCGGCCCGTCGTCTGAGGTGCGGAAATGACCCCGGACCCGCGAGCCCAGGGGCACCATCTCGATGAGACGGACCTTGTTGAAGCCGTAGTTGAGGAGGTAGCCCTCCTCGACGTAGCTCGATGGGCCGACCTTCATCGCGTTGGCCAACAGGTGGGGCAAAAGCGAGGTCGTCAGCGCGCCATGGGCGTATTTGCGGCCGTCGAACTCGACCTCGATGGGGTCGAGCGTCACATCGGCGAATGTCCGGTTCATCTCCGGGCTGACGATCACCCACTCCGATGTCCCGAGGTCGAGGCCGGCCTGGAGAAGTGACGGAGAGCTCATGGGCTCGAAACGTAGTCGCCGGTCAGAGGGGTTGACCCAGGACGCAGAACTCGTTGCCCTCAGGGTCTGCGAGGACCACCCACGGCACGCCATCGCCTTGACCGACGTCGACGCGGGTGGCGCCGAGAGCCAGCAGGCGCTGGACCTCGGCGTCCTGATCGTCTGGGCGGAAGTCGAGGTGGACACGGTTCTTGACGCCCTTGCTCGCAGCCGACGGGAGGAAGAGGATGCCGGGCCTCTGCTCAGGCGTGGGTCGAATCTCGAACTCGATCGGGCCCTCGTCGACCACGACCCAACCGAATGCTTCGGCCCACCAGAGTCCGAGACCGACGTTGTCGACCGCTTCGACCACCACCTGTTCCCATGTGAGGCTCATACAGCGGAGGTTAGGCAACCGGTCGCGGGTCGTTCTCGAACCGGGTGACGGCACCGAGCCGACCCGTAGGGTGATGGCGTGGCCAACGATCCAAAGACGACGCCACGGCTTCGGCGCATCGTGTGGAGTCCCGTGGGCTTGCTCGTCCTGGCCCTCGTCATCATCTGGGCGATCGAGATCATCGACACCACGGCTGCGGATGAGCGGCTCCAGAGCCACGGGATTCGGCCGCGTGAGCTCGGCGGTCTCGACGGGGTGTTGTGGGCGCCGTTCCTGCACTCGGATTTCGGGCACGTGGCCTCGAACTCGGTGCCGCTGCTCGCGCTCGGAGGTCTCGTGGCCGCCCGTGGCATGCGGTACTGGGGACGCGTCACCCTCGTGGCCCTCTTCGTCGGCGGTGGGCTGACCTGGGCGATCGCCGGAACGGGCAACCACATCGGAGCCAGCGGCGTCGTCTTCGGGTATCTCGGCGCGCTTCTCGGAGCGGCGGTGTTCGAACGCCGCCCTCGATCCCTGGCGCCAGCGCTGCTCGTGTTGGGTTTCTACAGCAGCTTGCTCGCCGGGCTGGTGCCTCAGGATGCGATCTCCTGGGAAGGTCACCTCTTCGGGATGCTGAGCGGCGTTGCAGTCTCGCGCTGGCTCGCCGAGCCTCCTGCTCCCCGTGTCGAACGACCCGAAGACGTCCAGCCGTGGGAGCTCGATGAGCCCTGGCTCGACTGACAGATCTTCGGCCGAAACCCGGGACGGGCAACCAGGCCTGCGTGCAGGCGTGCGCCGTGTGGGCTATCAACGACACCCATGACAGTCACGCAGCACGATCTCGAAGAACTTGATCGCGCTGCCGTTCAGGCATTGGAGAGCCTGGACTATTACGGTCTCAACATCATCGGGTACGGCGAGTTGACGGTCGCACTCGGATGGCCCCTCGGCGCTCCAACCGCAGTGTGCAAGCCGGTGGGGCCCACCACACGCGACGAATGCGCTCAATACAGCGAGCTGATCGGCAGCTACCTCGCCGACCTGCGCCGCCGCGGCATCGGTGTCGTCGACACCGACGTGCGCAGCGTCGAACGTTCGCCCGGCTCGTGGATCGTCTACATGGTCCAGGACCTCCTCGACACGGCTCAGCTGGCGGACCGCATGCTGCTGACGGCGACCCCCGATCCCGACCATCCCATCGTCGAGTCACTGGTCGACGTGGTTGCGGCGGTGGATCCCTCGATCGGAATCGATGCGCAGGTCACCAACTGGCACTGGAGCAGTGAAAGGCTCGAGCTGCTCGACGTCGGAGCGGCGATGATGTGGGACGAAAATGGTGCCTCGCTGCTGAACCCGGCCGATGTTCCGTGCGATTCCGGCACCGCTGCGGACGGTGGCCGAGAAGGACATTCGAAAGCTGATCGATCGCTACCGCGATCAGCGGACACGTGCGGTGGACATCTGTACCCAGCTCCCCCAGGTCGGCCTTGCCGAGTGGCGGATCGAGCGTGTGTGGCAACGCAAAATGCGACGCCGCCGCTACGAGTACTTCGTGATGGATTCCACCTACTCGTGATCTCTGCGGGCACTCGAGCGCGCGGCAAGACTGGGGGCCATGGCGTACGAGACGATCTTGTGGGATGTGACCGACGGCGTCGGCCGGCTGACGTTCAATCGACCCGAGAGCCGCAACGGCATCACCGGGACGATGATGAACGAACTCTTCGACGCCGTGTCGAGAGCGGCGGAGAACGACGACGTCCGCGTGCTCGTCCTGAGCGGTACCGGCACGTCGTTCTGCGTCGGAGCCGACCTCAAGCACTACTCCAGCGGCGCAGACGACCCGGGGGCCGGACCTGACACCTTCCATATCACCCGTCTGCTCCACGAGATGCCGGCGGTGACGATCGCTGCTGTCAACGGGGCGGCTGCCGGTGCGGGATTCGGATGGGCATGCGCCTGCGATCTCCGGATGGCCTCCCGCCGCGCAGTGTTCAACAGCGCCTTCCTCGACGTCGCGGTGGCCGGCGACATGGCCGGTCCGTGGACGCTCCCCCGTCTCGTCGGGGCGGCCAAGGCCAGGGAGCTGTACTTCATACCCAACAAGTTCGACGCCGAGGAGGCTCAACGGATCGGCCTCGTGTCCCAGGTGTTCGACGACGACGAGTTCGGCGGAGAGATCGACCTGATCGTGGACCGGCTCTCCGCGGCAGCGCCGCTGGCACTCGCCGGGATGAAGCAGAACTTCCTCGACGGAGAGACGATGGCGCTCGGCGACTACATCGATGTCGAGACGGCCCGCCACCAGGCGATCACCGCGAGCGAGGACACGATGGAGGCGTTCTCGGCCTTCGTCCAGAAACGCACTCCGGTATTCAAGAGTCATTGAGCAACAGGCGGTCCGCCCAACACCCCTGGCCCGAACGCCACAGCGTGGCGGCGATGAGAGCGACTGACCCGCCGACAACCGAAACGGTGTCCGGTGGATCGCACTCCTCTGCGTGGGGTCGCTCGTCGCGACGGCGTGCTCCAACGACGACGATCTCGCCGAGCTCCACACCCGCGCCTTCTCGATCCCAGGCATCGAAGATCGACCTTCGGAGATCTCACTGCCGGGCGCGCGAGCCCTGTGGTTGGCCGACGACATCGAGCTGGCCCAGCCCGATCGGTTTCTCGTTGGCAGAGAGTTCGCGCACATCCACCCCGACGGCAGCCTGCACATCTGGATGCCTGCGGATCGGACGCTCGAACTGATCCGGAAGACCTGAGGCGAGACCCACCCGCTCGCCGGTCGCGAGGGCTCTTGGACGTCACCGGCTCCGAGTTGGACTCGGCCGACTACTGAGCCGGCGCCGAACCCCACGGCATCACCGCGGGCCAGTCGTCTCCCACCCGCGTCGTTGGAGTTCGGCGAGGAGTTCTTCATCGGAAGCACTGCGCAGCGCCCGCTCGGCCGGGGAGATCTTCTGCCTCGTCGGTGGGGGCGGAGC
>Ga0209992_10000692_pt1 | contig 41907 bp, 43 predicted proteins | sample 2SBtaG_2_FD_182564 | JGI IMG/M metagenome (GOLD analysis project Ga0209992, IMG submission 182564) | Deep subsurface microbial communities from Kolumbo volcano to uncover new lineages of life (NeLLi) - 2SBTROV12_ACTIVE470 metaG (SPAdes)... | ecosystem: Environmental > Aquatic > Marine >...
TTTAGATCCTAAAGAAAACATAATTCAAGAGCAAATGGTTCAGACAAAAATGTCAGTAGCATATTTTGATTTTAATGAAGATGGTGAATATACAATAAAGATTACAAATGTTGCAAAGAATCCAATTGATTTACAAGTAGAATTTGGCAATACAAACTCTCAGAAAATGTATCCATCAGGTATTTTGATTCTAGTTGGTGCACTTGTAATGATGATAATTTCATATTTGAAAATAAAAAATTACAATATAGAACAACCAGAAGAGAATATCTCATAGATTTGAATACATTGAATTGTATGTCCAAAAATTAATACTAAATTAAAAATTAACCAAGTTGTAAAAAACAAAAATGCAATTATGGAGAAAGGAAGAAATGTTTTAAGTTTTGTATGTTCTCTATTTTTTAAAATTAAAACCGCACCCAATGATGCAATTACTAAACCTAATTCAAGAGGTTGATGAGACCATGAAATTAATCCATCAATTCCAAATAAATCATGAGATAATGAATCACCAAAACCTGAAACTATTTGTAATACAGAACCAATAATTACAAGTTTAATTCCTGTTTTTAGAGATCCTTTAACTGATTTTCTAATAATTAACAAACTACCCATAATTGCAGCACATGTAGTCATTGAAACTCCAAAGTATACTACAATATGTGAGGGGCTCCAGAAAAATTCTGGCTCTTTTTGAAGATGTGAAATTGCATCCCAAAACCCTGCTGAAACAATTACAATAGGGCCAATTACTGCTAAAATTGAAACTAGAGAAACTAGTGTACTAGATTGTGCAATAGTAGAATTGGAAAGTCTTTGGATCAGCCTCATTTTGTTTCTACGGTATTATTGTACTATTTGAAATATTGTAAAGATATCAATTAGAAAAATTCAACGACATGACTAATTTTATGAATTAACTATATTAGATGATACATTGTAAGAAAATCATGAGTCCAGGAATAGGATTAATGAAAAGACGTCTAGAAAAGGAAAAAGATGCAATTGTACTAGGAATTTCAGGAATTGCAAAAAAATATGATGTTAAACCTGAAGATATCAAAACTCTAGAAACCAAATATCATGATGATGCGGGGGATTGGTATGTTGCACTAGGATGGGATGAGAAAAAAGCAATTGTACAAATGGATTCAGTGTTAGGAACAATTACAGAAATTAAAGAAATTTAATTATCAAGTTTATTTTAAAAAATACATGACTAGAGCAATTGTTCTTGGAGGTTCACGGGGCATAGGTAAAGCAATTTCAGAATCACTAAAAACAATAGATATTGATGTTTTTGCAGCATCAAAAAATGATATAGATACATCAAATCTAGAAAGTGTAAAAAAATTTTTAGAGAAAAATTCTCAAACCGACATTCTTGTTTTAAACACAGGTGGACCTTTACCTAAACCATTTTCAACTATAACTGAGGATGATTGGAAATTTTATCATAATCAATTATTTTTAGGGTTTGTCACTATATTGCAAAATATTCAGATAAATGATGGAGGATATATTTTTTTGATTAGTTCCAGTGTTATTAAAGAACCAAATTCAAAATTAATAATTTCATCAGCATATCGTGCTGCATTCGCAGAGATTTTCAAAGTGTTGAGCAAAGAATATGCTGAGAAAAATATCAGTTGTATCAATATTGCTCCAGGACCAATCAATACAGATAGAACTCAAGAATTAATTGAAAATGTGAAAGAATTTGAAAAGACATTACCCATGAAAAGGCTTGGAGAACCAGAAGAGATAGGTAACTTTGTAAAGTCAATTATTGAGAATAACATAAAATATCTTTCAGGAGTTACAGTTAACTTTGATGGCGCAAATTCAAACTATATTTTCTAAAACTACTTTTTAAATTCAACATTTGGTGTGTCTGGTTGACCAGCAATTGCAATTAATCCTCCTTCACGAAGTTGTTGTAATAATTGCATTACTTCTTTTTCTACTTGTTTTCTTTGTAATCCAGTTTGTTGAGCGAATACTTCAACAAGATCTGTTACTTTACGTTGACCATTACAAGATTTCCAAAAGTCAACAATTGCTTGATTAACCATAAATCCTTGTTCATGTTCATTTGCCAATACCATAGAACCATCTTCTTGTTGGACTAGTTTTCCAACCCCTTGTGGTAATGCGGTTTCATAATTGATTGGAGCCGGAGTATTCATTGCAGCTCCCATATTTTTAATTTTTAATTTTCCTTCTTCTGTCATTTTGTCCATTGACCATGCAGGTTCCCATACAATGTCTATTTTTACATTATTTACCCCAGGAACTTTTTTTGCAAATCTGGTAGCATCTTCAACCAAAGTCTCATGTAATGGACAACCTTGAGTAGTCATTGTCATTTTGATATTTACATCATTATTTTCTGTCACGTCAATTCCATAGATTAATCCCATTTCTACAATATTTAGCGGAACTTCAGGATCCATGCATTGTTTGAGCGAATCCTCAATTGCTTGCGGAGAAACTGTAGTCATATTGTAAACGGCAGTTTGAAAAACAATAAAAACTTTCTAATTATTAGCTTGAAATAATTTTGGAATTGATTCTTCATATGGTGCAGTAGCCACACCTTTTTCGGTAATAATACCAGAAATTAGTTCAGGGGGAGTCATATCAAATGCAGGATTAATTACACCAATATCGTCAGGAGCAGTCTTTTTCTCACCTATTCCAGTTACTTCAGAACCCTTTCTCATCTCAATTATTACATCATCAGCCTTTGTTTCTAAGTCAATTGTAGATAATGGAGCAGCCACATAAAATGGAATTCCATGTTGTTTTGCCATTGTTGCCACCTGATATGTTCCAATTTTGTTAAAGACATGACCAGTTTTTACAATTCTATCAGCACCTACGACAACCTTGTTCACCAAACCATTTGCCATAGAATAACCAACGGCAGTGTCAGGGACAAGACTAACATCAAATCCATCATGTTTTAATTCAAATGCAGTTAACCGTGAACCTTGTTGTATGGGTCTAGTCTCAGTTGCAATGACTTTAACATTTTTTCCACTATCTCTAGTAGCTCGAATTACACCTAATGCAGTACCATAAGCTACAGTTGCAAGAGCTCCTGCATTACAGTGAGTCATAATAGTATCATTATCATTAAAAAGAACTGAACCGTTCTTTCCCATAGTTTTGTTTATTTCAATATCTTCATCTGCCATTTTTTTAGCAGTAGAAATTACTAGTTCTCTTATTTGTTCAACGGTTTCACCAGTATTTGCAACATTCATAATTTTTTCTAATCCCCATCCCAAGTTTACTGCAGTTGGTCTAGTTGCAAAAAGAATTTTTCTCGCGTCTTCTAGATCTGAGAGCAATTGTTCTTTTGTTGAAGCCTTACTTTGTAAAGCAGCTAACCCTAATCCAAATGCTCCAGAAACTCCAATTGCAGGAGCACCTCTTACAATTAGAGTTTTGATTGCATTTGCAACTTGGTTAAAATCATCATATTCTACAAATACAAGTTCATTTGGAAGTTTAGTTTGCTCAATCATTACTACCCTATTGTTTTTCCATTCAACAGTCCGTAATGAAGAATCTACATGAATGTCAGAACTAGGCATTTTTTTTAAATATTTTTAGCCATATTTAAAATAAATTAATTTAATTCTCAATACTTACAGAAAGTTCTTCTTTTGCTTTGCAAACATCACAATATTTTCTCCATTTGGAACTATGATTCCATTGTGATAAACCTGTTTGTTCATAACGTTGATGAGCCCATTGTAACATTCTTCTAGCATCATGAGTATACATGAATTGTTTTAATGCATAAAGTTCAGGTATTGTAAAATATTTACTTACAGTAGCTGTATACTGAAATGCATCACCACATTCTTGCATAAAAGTATCTAAAGCGTCCAGTTTCCATTGTTTCACAATTTGTTCGTCAGCGGAAAATTTCCCTTCAGAAATTAATCTTAATCGCTCATCATACTGTCCTAAAATAAAGTCCTTATTATCATAAAAAATTGGACTTCCTACATAAGGAGTACAAATGAAAGGGTCTATTTCGGCACCGTTTTGAATCCAAAAATCCAAACTCTCCATTAAATCATCAATATTTTCATGAGGATTTCCAATCATGAATGTAGTAATAGGAGTCATGTTTTCAGCTTTGATTGTATCAATTGTTTTTTGAAGATGTGCACGAGTTTGGCCTTTTTGAATATCTTCTTTGAGAACTTTATCAGAAGCAGATTCAAATCCAAATGAAATATAGCTGCAACCCGCATCTTTCATTGTTTTAACAATAATTGGTTTAGTTGCAACACTAGGTGCATCACCCAAAGTGCCCCATTTTACAGATTGATCTAAACCCTCTTTCACATAAAGATCACAAAATTCTTGAGTCCATTTTAAATTACTTGTCATATTTTCATCTACCGCCATAAAGAAATCAATATCATACTTTTCTTTCAATAGTTTTACATTATCTACAGCGTATTTTGCAGAAGGCCATCTTGCAGGTAATTGAAAAGTATCATTTTCTTTATCTGAAATTCTAACTAATTTTTCACCTTCTTTTCTATTTCCATCACCATAAATATTTTGTAAATCTATTCTAGACATTCCATTATGAGAACAAAAGGTACAACCACGAGGACATCCACGTTCCCATACAGTGGATAGTCTTCTTTTTGAGTTAAAAGCTTCAACTGAATAAGGTAAAGGAGAAAATTTGAAATAAATATCTAATTCCAATAAATCATATGCAGGATATGGGATAGAATCTAAATCAGAAATTAATGCTCTAGGTTCTGTAAATTTAAAATTATTTTGGTCTCTTAAACATAATCCATTGATCTTTTCAAAATCATTTCTGCCATTATTGATTTCATCATATAATTCAGAAAAAGTTTCTTCTCCTTCACCAATACAAATCATATCCAACTCAGGTAAAAGTTCTAAAATTTCTATTGGATTATAACTACTCCATCCTCCCCCTCCAACAAAAACTGATTCTGGAGAATATTTACGAACAATTTTTGATAAATGTTTTATTCGTGAATAAGTACTAGTTAATCCACCAATTCCAACTAAATCCCATTTTTCAGAGTTAATTTCTTCAGAAATTATTTTATCAGGAACTAATTTTCCACCATGGTTCATTCTTAAAGCATTAAGATCAAGAATTCCTACTTGACCGCCTTTTTTTTCAACAATTGCAGCTAAAATCCCAGCCCAAAAAGGAATACAGGTAGGGGCACTATCCAATCTAATTTCAGGTACCACAAAAAGTACTTTCAAATCAAAATAAAATAATGAAATTGATATTTAAACTGATGTCATAATATTAATTGAATTAATATTTAAAATTGAGCAAAAAATCCTTGAATTTTGTATTTTGGATACGTTTTCCAAAAATAGATCCTCCTTCAGTTGCATTAATTGTTGTAACAGAACTGGGAGAGCGTTCAATAAATTCAATCAAAGCATTACGGTAATACTGAAAAATTGGATCTAAGATACAATATGTTTTTAGATCAGGATTATAGATTTTAGGAAAAAGTTTTTTGAATTCTTCAGAACTTGTATCAATGTCAAATATTTCATCGGTAATTTCGTTATTAGACATAGTATGGGATAAAATTAAATTAAGTGGATCATCTTCCTCCCAACCATGATTAATTCCTATTAATGCCACAGTATTACATTTCAGTATTTTCCACGAAACAAACCAAGAAGAAGTTCCTACATTTCCACCAGTTTGTATTGCAGGTAATCCTTTTGGATGATTTTTTGCTCTAACCATCAAAGCAGATATTTGATTGAAAGATTTTTTTCCTTCATTAAAATCAAATAATGAATGCATCCAATGAATTTTAATCCCAGAATCTCTGGCTTTTGAAACTACTGTAGGATCAGAAATTGTTGTAAAAATACCTTTTATGGATGAACCAAATTCTGCAATTATTGGATCATCATAAAATTTCTTAATTGGTGCATAAGGATCAATTGTAACAACAAAAAATTTTGGAAATTTATCGGGAGTTATTCCCGACTTTAAAACATCAATTAATTTTCCGTCACAACATACAATTGAACCTTGATAATCACTTTCAGCTAAAATCTTTAAATGATCATGTTTTTTTATTGATGGACCTCGCCCTATGACAATAGAAGAATTTTGTTTTGATAAATTATTTACAGGTGTAATTTCTCCTGCAGAAGATTCTTTCCAGATATTATCTAAATTCATTGAGAAATTAGTAACCCAAGTATCAAAATTTTCATATTGTTGATTTTTGATTGACTTTTCCATTGATTCTCGAAAAGAATTTGAGCCGCTCATTTAATCACATTTTTTAGGTGTAATACGGGCAAATTATAATTCGTCAATTCCTAATTCATCATCTTTTTTTGAGGATCTATAAATCATAAAAGATCCTTTTGCACCACTTTTTACAATAAAATCTTCAAATTCTTCTTTGCTCAAATCTTTATGCTCAGTAGAGACAAATTCATTTTCTGAAGTATTAGTTGGTATATCTTTACGAAAGTTGGTTTTCAATGATATTTTTAATATTTAGTTATATAAAAATTAAAAAATAGTGAAAGGAATTGTTTTCAAAAGCTATAATAGGTTTTTATCAGTTCATTCTATTTGATAATGATGAAATGTGTTTTATGTAGAAATAATTCTAGTGATGTTATATCAAAAACAGTTAGGGATTCATCAAAGAATAAAATTATTCAATGTAAAAAATGTAATCATGTACAATTATTTCCCATACCTTTAAGAGAAGAAGATCAAGAATTTTATGATAATAATCTACAAGAAAAAAATCAAAAACATTCAAGTTCTTTAAAAGACCATAGAGAAAAAAGTAGAATTGATACAAAAAGACGGATTGATTTTGTATCAAAAATTTGTAAAAAGAAAGATAAGGTTCTTGAAATTGGTTCAGGTTATGGATTTTTTTTAGAAGGCATGAAAGAAAAAGGATTTAACATTACAGGATTAGAAGTATCTAAAGAACGAAGAAAGATATCAAAAAAAGTCACTACGGCTGAAATTTTAAACATAAACCTTATGGATGAAAACTTAGAGATTGGAAAATTTGATGTAATAGTATTTTTTCATGTTCTTGAACATATGTCAGATTCAATAAATTTTTTAAAAAACTTGAAGAAAATTCTAAATAAAAAAGGTAAAATCATTATTGAAGTTCCAAATTATGATGATTTTCAAATAAATTTGAATTCAAATTATAAAAATTGGCATTTTCAAAGAGCCCATATTCATTATTTTACTCCTAAAACATTAAAGAACACAATTCAAAAAAGTGGATTTCAAAAAATTACCATAGCAGGAATTCAAAGATATGGAATAGGCAATATGTTTAATTGGAAAATCAATAAGAAACCACAATTAAAATCTCCAGATTTTGAATTTAAAGGAAAATATCAATGGATTGACCAAAATTATAAAATTCATCTTGAGAAAAATCTTATTTCAGATACTATAATTGCAGTTGTATCTTAAAATGAAATATTGAAATTAAGTAAAAATTTGCCTCAGTTTTTTCTGATTTGGTATTTCAGAATCATGAATAATTTTTTTACCATCACCCAAAATGTTATTTAATTGTCGTATATCTCTCACTAACTTATAAAGACCAGGAGGTTCTAAGGATGCGGCCTGATCATGACCATACCACGTTCTATCTAGAGTAACATGTCTTTCTATACAAGTAGCTCCCAACATAATTGCAGGAATACAAACATTTGTAGCACCAGGTTCATGTCCACTGTACCCCACATCACATTTGAATTTTTTTTTCAGAATAGGGATTAAACTAAGATTTGCTTCCTCTAAAGGCATAGGATATGCACTATGACAATGCATTAATTCAAAAGGGCAGTCATGTTTTCTAAAAATTTTAACTGCTTTAGAAATATCACTCATTGAGCTCATACCAGTTGCTATGAAAGTATATTTTTTTTCAGATGCAATTGTTTCTAATAATTTTGTATGTGTTAGCATTGCAGAAGCAACCTTGTTATATTTTGTTTTAAATTTTCTCATATGAATTTGACTTCCAACATCCCAACAAGAAACCAACCACGGAATTTTCTTTGATTTACAATATTTATCAATTTCAGTAAAATCTTTATCTGAAAATTCTCTATGAAGTCTCATTTCTCTCTGGGTTGTACCCCATGGACTTTCAAGTGGAGAGTCTAAAAATTCTTTAGTGTAAATTTTTTCAACATTTTTTTTTTGAAATTTTACAGCATCACAACCTGCATTAACCGCAACATCAATTATTTTTTTTGCAATATTCAAATCACCTTTGTGATTTGTACCTATTTCAGCTGTAATGAAGACCATATTTAATATGATTAAATTATTCTAATAAACCTGTCTTCTCATTGTTTTGATTGAATTATCATATCAGCTACTTCCCTAAAAACTCCATCACCGCCCTTAGTTTCACAAATAAAATCAGATAATTGTTTTATTGTATAATGGCCATCATTTGGAGTAAATGAAACTAGAACTTTTTTCATGATAATTGCATCATTAACATCATCACCAATGTAAGCAATTTGATCTGGTTTTAGATTAAATTTTTTACAGATTTTTGGTAGTTCTAATTCTTTTTGATGGCAATTAATAATAGTTAATGCTGATTTTATTTTTTTTCCTCTAACTAGAGCAATTTTAGAATTTTCTCTAGTAAAAATTACAGTTTTTATTTTATTTTTTAAGAGTAACTCAAACCCCATTCCATCACGCGTATTAAATTTTTTAAAAGATTCACCTTTTTCAGAATAATACATTCCACCATCTGTAAGAACGCCATCTACATCGGTTAAAACTAGTTTAACATTAACTAATTTTTGTTTTAATTTAGAGTTTATTTTCATGTTTATTTTCTCATTTTATTCAATAGGTGTTCTGCTAAAAAGATATCATATTCAGTGTCTATCTCCAACGATAAATTTTCAGGCATTAAATAATGACCAATTTTTCCTGAAATTCTACAATGGGTTTTTTGGAATGAATCATATTTTGTAATATAGATTGCGCCATTTTCTATGAATTCGTTGGAAAAGTCTTGACGATTAGGTCGTTTTAAAGGATCATAATTGACAGGAGTAACTACATCATCTAATTGATGCCAGATAAATTTGTGTGATGAATATACACTAAGAAAAGAATCATGGTTTTTCTTGAAAAATAGTTCTAATGCATTATCAATATGTTTTGATGTTCTTAAGGGAGATGTATTTTGTAATAAAATAATTACATCAGGAATAAAATCTTCCGTATCCTTTAGATGATCTAAAACATGTGTAATGGTTGAATCCAATGGAGCGTCATCACTAGCAAGATTTTTTGGTCTTTTAATGATAGTAATTGGGAATTTTTTTCCATAAACTTCAATTTCATCGTCATCAGTTGACAAAACAGTTTTGGAGATGTATTTTGAATTAGTTGATGCGTTTATGGAATAATCTAAAAGTGGTTTTTTATTTAATAAAATTAAATTTTTTCTAGGAATACCTTTTGAACCACCTCTTGCAGGAATTATAGAAAGTATTTTCAAGATGTTTCTTCTTTATTTTAATTAACGTATAAGTTATATCTTCATAGGAATAATTTTCATAAAATGATTGTCATTTATTGTATTAACTGTTATATTCCAAAATATAGATGAATTAATTATTGTTGAATCAAGATATTATTAAAAAATATGATTTAAAAAATATGCATTTGGTGTATGAGAAATGGCCTGAAATGGCAATTAATGCATATGAAGAAAAACTCCAAAAATACGATACTGAAAAGATTGAACACATTGTTTTTTCTGGAATGGGAGGTTCAGGTACACTTGGAGATATTTTTGCAGCAATATTATCAAAAACCAATGTACATGTCTCTATTGTGAAAGGATATTTGTTGCCGAAAACTGCTGGAAAAAATACACTTGTTATTTGTACAAGTATTTCTGGAAATACCATAGAAACTCTAACAGTGTTAGAACAAGCAAAAAAAAATAATTGTAAAATATTATCATTTTGTTCTGGAGGTCTAATGGAAAAATATTGTATTAAAGAAGGAATAGATTATAGAAAAATTGAACAAATTCATTCTCCTCGTTCTTCTTTTCCAACATTTTTGTATTCAATGCTGAATGTTTTAGAAAAAATATTACCAATAAAGAGAGAAGAAGTGATAGAATCAATAGAACAGTTAAAAAAATTAAGAATTGAAATCTCAAATGAAAATTTATCAAATACAAATCCAGGGATTGATTTAGCTGAATGGATCTCTCATACTCCAATTATTTATTATCCTGGGGGATTACAAGCTGCAGCAATTAGATATAAAAATTCTTTACAAGAAAATGCAAAAATGCATGTTATTACAGAAGATGTTATAGAAGCCTGTCACAATGGGATTGTTTCATGGGAAAAACAAAAAAAATTTAATCCAATTCTGATTGAAGGTAAAGATGATTATTTTAAAACAAAAGAAAGATGGAATATTTTAAAAGAATATTTTATGAAAAATGAAATTGATTATAAGGTAATTCATACTGTAGAAGGGAATATTTTATCAAAGATAATTAATTTAATTTATTTATTTGATTATTCATCAATTTATTCAGCAATTTTGTTAAAAATTGATCCATCTCCAGTGAATTCAATTGATTATATCAAATCAAAATTACAATAATTTTATAAAAACGAATTTTCTGCTAAAATAACCGAAGATTCAAGTAGTTTTTGGTTAATTTTGCTATTGGTTCCAATAATAGAATTTGTTAATGAGTTGTTTCCAGACATTTGACATTGATTCATTACGATACAATTTTTTATTGAAAAATTCTCAATACTGCAATTATTTCCTAAACTCACATAAGGTCCAAGTTTTACATTTGAGCCAATTGTACAATTATTTCCAAGTATTACAGGTCCAATAATTTCAGACTCTGAGGAAATAGAAACGTTTTTTCCAATAATTATTTTATTTTTTTTATCCATTTCTTGTTCTGAAATTAATTTTGTACTAATTCCTAAAGTGTCTAAGATTAATTTATGGGCATCCAATATATCGTCAGGAGTACCAGTATCTTTCCACCATCCAGTTACCATTTCAAAACCAATTTTTTTTCCACTTTCTAGTAATAATTGTAAAGCATCAGTTACCTCTAATTCACCTCTCCATGATGGTTTTAGCTTTTCAATAATTTCAAAAATTAGAGGAGTAAAAAAGTAAATCCCTATAACAGCTAAATTAGATTTCGGATCCTTAGGCTTTTCAACAATATTTACTAGTTTGTCTTCTTTTAATTCAGCTATTCCAAAACTAGATGGATTATCAACTTCTACTAATAAAATCAAACTTTCATAATCAGATTCTTCAAATGTCGTTCTTAAATTTCCTAATCCTTTTCTTAAAATATTGTCTCCAAGATATACTACAAATCTATCATTATCTACAAATTCTTTACACAGACTTATTGCGTGTGAAATGCCTTTTGGTTCTTCCTGATATACATATGTGATATTTACTCCAAATTTTGAACCATCTCCATAATAATCACGAACTTTTTCTGGAAAAACATCTCCAATAATAATTGCAATTTCAGTAATTCCTAAATTTTTTAGATCTTCGAGAGCATATTGAGACATTGGTTTGTTTGCAATAGGAATTAGTTGTTTTGGACCAGAATCAGTTAGAGGTTTTAGTCTAGTCCCATGCCCACCATGAAGAATTATACCTTTCAAATTAATCTAATTTATTTTTGTACCAATCAATAGTTAAATCTAATCCTTTATCAAAATCCATTTCAGGTTTCCAATTCAAATCTTTTTTACTTTTATTTGAATTCAAACTGTATCTAAAGTCATGGCCTAATCGGTCCTTTGTATATTTTATCAATGAATGAGGTTTATTCAATTTTGACAATATTTTTTTAACAATAAAAATATTATCGACTTCATTTGAACCTGAAAAATTATAAGAATTTCCTTTTTTTCCTTTTTTGAATGCTTTAAAAATTCCTTCGTTATGATCATCTACAAAAATCCAATCACGGATATTTTTACCAGTTCCGTAAATTGGAATTTTTTTATTTTTTAGGGCAAGGGAAATCACTTTAGGAATTAATTTTTCTTCAAATTGTCTTGGGCCATAATTATTTGTGCAACGAGTAATGACTATATCAGAATCATAAGTATTAACATATGATTTTACAAGCATTTCTCCAGCAGCTTTTGATGCAGCATAAGGATTAGAAGGATTTAAGGGATCAACTTCTTTTGCGTTTCCTTTTTTCAAACTTCCAAAAACTTCATCTGTTGAAATTTGAATTAATTTTGTAGGGTGTTTTCTTATAGATTCTAAAATAGTATATAATCCCATAATATTTGATTGAATGAATGGTTTTGGTCCAGAAATACTTCGATCAACATGAGATTCTGCAGCAAGGTTAAAAATTACATCAGATTTTGCAACAAGGTTATCTATAATTTTTTGATTATTGATATTTCCTTTTACAAATTCATAATTCTTGTTTTGTTTTAATTTTAAGAGATTTTTTTTATTTGAACCAATAAATTCTGCATCTAAATTGATAATTTTTGCAGATGGTTCTTTTTCAATTAATTTTAGAATAAAGTTACTACCAATAAACCCTAAACCACCAGTAACAAAAATTTTCATAAATCATTCATAAATTTGGTATATTTATGAATTTAAAAAAAGAAAAATAATTTTTAATAGAATATCCTTTTATAATAACTTGGAAAAATTATTTTATTGAAATTTGATGAAATAGATTTTATTTCTCTTGAAAAACATGAAACAAAAGACATTGCAGATGGGCATCAAAATGGAGTACTAACTGTAATTTGGAGAGATTGGGATAAAATTATTGAAAAGGATCCAAAAATGATCTATACATCATTAGTTCATCCAAATGAAACCAAAGGTCCACATTTACATCATCTTAGAACAAGTTATTTTGTATGTATTTCAGGAAAAGTGGTATTTGTAATTAAAGATAAGAAAGGAAATTTTCACGAGATTGAATCTAGTGAAGAAAACCCAACATTAATTCAGATCCCTAAAGGAATCCCCGCAGCACACATCAATATTTCTAATCATGATTCAATTGTTCTCACCATAGCAGATGTAGCTTGGAGACCAAATGATAATGAAATGGAAAATGTTTCTTTTGATAATTATGATTGGTTCAAATGGGAAATCAAAGGTTAATTTGTTGTTTTAGCAGACTAAACGATTCATCTAGAGAAAGAAAATCAAAACCAGTATTCATTAATTTTGTTGAATTGAGACATTTATTTTTGGCAGTTTGTACATTCCTTCCTAATTCAGCATTTATTGTGGGAGAAATCAATTTGGAATTTAATCCCAAATAATCTGCTAATTTTACACTAAAGTCATACCTATTGAAACTAAAAGATGGAGCTGAATGATATATTCCTTGATGGTTACTTTTAATTAAATGCAATATTGAATTTGCTAAATCATCAACTAGTATAGGAGTACTTATTTCATCAGTAATTATTTTTACAGGTTCGTTAGCCTTGAGTTTTAAAATAAGCCAATGTCCAAAATTGAATTGTTTTAGAGAACTTGATTCTTGTACCGCTAAATGGTTTGACAACCATCCGTAAAGAACACTAACACGAATAATGAGATTTTGATCATATTTAGAAACAGATTGTTCTCCTAACAATTTGCTTTTACCATAATTATTAATTGGATTTGGGTGATCATCTTCATCATAGGGAGAATTTTTTGTGCCATCAAAAATAGAATCAGTTGAAATTTGTGCTAATGGTATATCTAATCTATCAGATAATTCTGCTAATGATTTAACAAATTTAGAATTAATTGTTAATGCTTCATCAAAATTTTGTTCACAATAATCGACATTATTAAGTGCTGAAGTATTAATAATATAATCAGGAAATTCTTTTTTAATTTTATTTTCTAATAATGAGAAATTTTTGATATTAATTTTTTCTGTTTCAGCAAAATCAAAATTAGGATTTCGTAAATTATATGTTCCAGAAATATTAAATTCATTTTTTGCCATATTTGCAATAGTGTGCCCAGTTAAGCTTCCTAAACCAACTATGAATAATTTTTTCATATCAATCACTTTAGTAAATTTTCTGATTAAGAATATCTAAAATAGCCTCTGCTGATCTTTTAGTTGCTTTTCCATCAAACTTGAAAATTGTATCTGAGATAAATCTGGATAATTTAATATCGTCAATTTTTTCAATATTTATTTTTTCAATTGTTTGTTTTAATTTTTTTATATCATTTAGTTCATATGCCAATCCATATTTAACAAATGGCATCTTTTCAAGTGGATAATCATATAGGTTAATAACAATTACAGGTTTCTTCATAAGGTTAGCTTCTAATGTTCCACTTGAATACCCATATGTAATAACAATATCACTAGGCATAATTATGCGTTCTAGTTCTTCTTTTTGAAAAATTGGAAAACTTAAATTATTTTTAGAAAGTAAATTTTTGTAAGTGTTCAAATTTTCAGACAATGGATGAATTTTTATTTGTAAATCAACATCTTTTAAATTATTTACCGCTTGTAAAATCTCTAAAATAGTAGTTTCCCATTCTTCAACAGACCACATTTTATGCTCTACCAAAGGTGTTGTCATAAGGGTTATCATAAGTTTCTTGTTAGTTTTATTTTTGTAAGACTGTATGTAGTAGTAAAGATCATCAAGTAATGCTCTACCAGTTAAAACAATTTTTGAATTCATTTTATATTTCTCAAGTTCTTTTTTCATTGCATTTCCAGAAACTAAAATTAAATCACAACCATATTTTCCTCGTGGTTGTTTGAATTGTTTTAAAGGAATAAATGATTCTGAAAAGATTATTTTAAGTATTGAAAAAATAGAAAAATTTGCATATCTATAATTTTTTATCATTATCCAAAATCTTGATAAAATATCCTTCCAATTTTGATGTACTATTTTCATAGTAGTTTTCAAAAATTCAATATCCATATTTTCTAGATACCCTGGAACATTAAGATTTTGTAGCATCAACACAGTTGGAATTTCTAATTTTTTAGCTGCAGGAATAAATGCTCTAATTAGAAAGTCATAATCATTTACAATTATTACTAAATTTGGACTTTCGTCTTTTAAAATTTCTTGTATATTATCGGTTTTATAATCTTCAAAATTTTTATAATTTATTTTCAAGGGTGAAGTTTTAGATTTTACTTCCGGGTTTACAAGTAACCAAAAGATTTCAACATCTATCTCTTTTCTGATTAGATCAAATATTCTGGTAAATGATTTATCTTGTACAAATAATCTTTTTTTCCTATCAACTATCAAAATTTTCTTTTTAGTGTGTAATTCAGACATAAAATATAATTTTAAAATTAGTATAAAAAAGAATTTAAAGATAAAAATATTCTTCCAGATAGGCTCAAATATCTATAAGATTAAATTTTGATATGAAAAAAGTAAAAATTGGCTCAAAGTTTGTAAGTGAAAATTACCCATGCTATATTTCATTAGAAGCAAGTTCAACTTTTGAAAACTTTGATGAGGCAATACAATTAACAAAAATTGCAGCTGATTCAGGAGCAGATGCAATTAAATTTCAAAATTTTCTTCCTGGAGATGCAGAAAGAATAATGGGAATTCACAATATTAAAGTGGATTTTTCTTCTCCAACGGGGGAAAAACAAGAATTAATGTTTGATGCAATTAAAAGAAGAGAATTAACAAAAGAAGAATGGATTAAGCTATCAAAATATTCGCATGATTTAGGGTTGGATTTTATTTTGACCCCATATTTTCCTGAATTCTTATCTATGTTATCAGAAATAAAAGGAGATGCAATTAAGGTAAACAAAGGGGATATCAATAATGTGTTATTTATTGAACAAATTGCAAAAACTAATCTTCCAATCCTTTTAGATGGTCGTGAGAAATTTTCAGATGTAGAAATTGCTGCAAAAATTTGTGAAGAAAATGAAAATGAACAAATTGTCATAATGCATTGTCCTTCTGGTTATCCAGCTGAACATTCAGGAGTTCATTTAAAAGCTATAAATAAAATTCAAGAAAAATTTGATTATCCAATAGGATTTGCAGATCATTCATTAGGGGGAATAATGAACTATGCTGCATTAGCTTTAGGTGTAAAAGTAATTGAAAAAACAATTACTCTAAATAAAAATAAAGAACAATCAGAGCATTATATGTCACTAGAGCCTAATGAGATTAAATCATTCATTGAAAATATTAAATCTATTGAATTAGCTATGGGAGATCCTGATGTATTAAATTCATCAAGAGTTAATGAAAATCTAAGAAGATCTTTTGTAAGTAAAGTAAAGATCAAAAAAGGTGAAAAAATTTCGCTAGAAAATATTGATTTCCAAAGACCAGAGAATTTAGGAATTTCTTGTTCTGAAGGATTCAAGATTCTTGGAAAAATTTCAAAAATTGAAATTCCTAAAGATACATTCCTTCAATGGGATATGTTAGAATAATCTTGTTTGGATGATGCAAGGAAATAAAAAAATTTATGATGATATAGAAGAGTATCTTAATAAAAATTATTCTAACTTTAACAAAATACAAAAAATCAAAAAAATTGCTCATGATGATATAAACAGTAGAAATTATTTAATTAACACAAAATCTGGAAAATTCCTCTTACATAATTTTAATGATAATCATTCAAATCCTAAAATGGAAAGAATGTGTAAAGTACTCATCGAATGTTCTAAAAAGAAAAGAAAATTCCCAGTACCAATATTAAATAAAAAAAAATACTTCATTGATAAAAAAAATAGATTTTATTTAACTAATTACATTAAAGGAGGAAAATTTAGAGATAATTTTATACAATTATCAGATATTGGAAAAAATTTAGCAGAATTGCATATAGTTCTTAATGAGATTAAAACTACATATAATTTTCATACACGTCGTGATCATTATAATTTATTAGATAATGAAGAAATGTTATCTATTTCAAAAATAATTAAAAAAAGATCAAAACAAGACTTTTTTGATAAAATATTTCTAAAAAATTTTAAATTTATGAATCAATCATTTGATGAAACTCAAAACTTTCTTGAAAATACAAAACCTTTCTTGACAAAAAAACAACTAATTCATTTTGATATGCATCCTGACAATGTATTATTTACTAACAACAAAGTTTCAGGCATACTTGATTTCCAATATTTACATAAAGGCTTAAGAATTCAAGATATTGTATATTGTGGATTTCGATTTTCAATTTTTAATAAATCGAATGTGTCAAATATAATTAAAAAAATGAAGATTTTTTGTGATAGTTATATTGAAATTAATCAAATTCCAAAATCCCAATTATATAATTTAAATAATTTTTTAAATTATGAAATCATGAGCAGATTAAGTTTTGTAATCAGAGAAAGATTTTTTCATAATTCACAAAAAAGAAGTGATGATTTATCTAAATTTATTGATTTTATGAAGTTATCAAATAAGTTAAAAAGTGATATGAAAAATAAAATATCTAATAAATTTGAATAAAAATTGTAAAACCATTTAAAATAACAGAATTATTACAAAACATAATGAATTCATTTATGAAATTTGGAGGGTTAATTTGCGTGTAATTTTCATGGCCAAAGATAAGATTTCTGCCGGGAAAGCTTTAGACTTGTTAATATCAAAAAATATTGAAATTGTAGCAATAGTTGGTCCTGATAAACCATCCTCAACATATGGAAATTTTTCACTTAAGAAAAAAGCAAAACAATTGAAAATTAGATTTGTTACTGATTCAAAAATTTATGATGCATTGAAATTGAATAAAAATCTAAGATTTCTAAAAAATGTTGATCTAGTTATCTCATTTTTATATTGGAAGAAAATTCGTCCAGAATTAATTAATTTTCCAAAGCTAGGATGCATAAATTTTCACCCTGCACCGTTACCTGATTTTAGAGGCGTTGCAGGATACAGTATAGCTATTTTGGAAAATCTTGATTATTGGGGTGTCTCCGCACATTTCATAGATGAGGAAATAGATACAGGAGACATAATCAAAGTTAAAAAATTTAAGATTAATTCTAAGAAAGAAACATCGTTTTCATTAGAACAAAAAACCCAAGTAAAGTTATTAGAATTATTTCAAAATGTCATCAACCAAATTTTAATAAGAAAAAAACTACCAAGAAAAAAACAAAATAAGAAAAAGGGTAAATATATTTCAAAAAAATATTTTGAAAATCAACGTATTATTAAAAATAATGATACTAGTAAAACTATTGAGAGAAAAATTCGAGCTTTTTGGTATCCTCCATTTCCTGGAGCATCAATAATTATTAAAAATGAAGAATACACAGTCATTAATAATATTATATTGAAAGATTTATGACCAAAATTTATTGTAAAATAAGTAGATTTGCATACTTAAAAAAACCAATATACCATATAGAATAATTCATTTTATGAAAAAAATAAAAATTCCAATGGCAAAGCCTTCAATTGACAAATTTGAGATAAATGCAATTAACAAAGTTTTGAAAAGTGGATGGTATGGTCAAGGTATTAAGACTGAAAAATTTGAAAAGTTGTTATCTAATTATTTTACTTCTCCTACAATTTGTGTAAATAATGGAACATCTGCATTACTATGCTCATTATTAGTTCATGACATAAAACCAGGGGACATTATTGTTATACCTTCATTTACTTTCATAGCAACATCCTCAGCACCAAAAATTCTTGGTTGTAAAATAATACCAGTTGACGTAAATCTACAAACAATGAATATAGATTTGAATTTACTTGAAGAAGTTTTTAAGAATAATGATGTTAAAGCTGTAATCTTTGTAGATATTGGGGGACTACCTAACAATATTCATAAGATTAAAAAATTGTGTAAGTTATACAATGTGATTCCTATAGAAGATGCTGCAGAAGCATTGGGCTCTGAATATAAAAGTAAAAAAATTGGTTCATTTCCACATACGACAACATTTAGTTTTCACATTGCAAAACAAATTACCACTATAGAAGGTGGATGTATTACAACAAAAAATCAACTTGTCTTAAATAAATTAAAAGCGATAAGAGATCATGGGAGAATAAAAAAAGGTTATCATCATGAGTTTGTAGGTTCTAATTTTCGAACTACCGACATTCAGTCTGTAATTGGGATCAGTCAACTCAAAAAAATCAATAAACTATTAAAAAATCGAATTAATATTGCTAAGCAATATAAAAGTGAGTTAAGTTCACTTGAGTTTCAAGAAATACCATCATTTGTTTCAAAACATTCGTATATGCTTTTTTTTGTGAAAACTAAAAATTTAAAATTTAGAAATAAATTTGTAAACTATTTAAATTCAAAGGGAATTGATGCTCGAAATTCTTGGCTACCAATAAATCTTCAACGGTGCAATAAAGAATTAAACAGTATAAATTGTTCAAATTCGCTAAAATTGTTTGAGACTACATTTACTCTTCCAATATTTAACTCAATGACTTCAAAAGAAGTAGATTACATCATAAAGCATTGTAAGAAGTTTATAGGATAAAAATCCATATCATTGCAAAGATTCTTTTGCAATTTCTATATTTGATTTGATTTCATCTACTGTAAGATTCATTGTTTCTAGAATTATTGGGATATTTTTGAATTTTTTCAATTGAGATGTTTGCCAACAATCTTTTGTTAATGATCTATGTTGATCAGATTTTCCATCATTATTACTAACATGAATTGCCCAAACATTATTTTTACATTTTTTAACAAATTCATTTTTATCAAAATTCAACCAATGCGAAGAAACTGCGGTGTGGCCTAAATCCAATAACAAACCCAAATCATTTACATCTATTTGTTGAAAAATTGTTTGAATTTCATCGTATTCTGCGTATAGAAGAAGTGGATTCTTCCCATTGACTAAATTAAATTGTTGGACCACATTTGGTTCCATTGCAATTTTAACATTATATCTCTTTGAATAATCTATTAATTCTACAACTGATGAAATAAAATTTTCAATCATTTTCTTTCTATCACCTATGTTTTTTTGTGGAAAAGCTTTTCCTAATTTTGGAGCATCAACGGTGAAACCAGCATGAAAAGTATACAACGGACTATTTAGTGATGAACATAGTGTAATAGCTGATTTCGCTAGTTCTATGCTTTTAGAGCGTAAGGAATTATCTTTAGAGGCTAAATTTAGATTAAAGGGGATTTTTGGGGGTGGGAAATAGTTGTGAATTATAAAATTGAAATGAAAATCCTTTAACAATTCAATATCAAAATATTCATGTACAGAACCCAACTCCACATTTTTAATTCCTGCTTTTTCATATTCTTCAAGAACATTTATTACATTCTTGGAATGTTTAAGGCAACTTGTTGAAACATAAATCATAGATGTTTTTCAAAATAAATTCTACGATTTATATCCTATTAGATAATTTTCTCATTTAATGCCTACAGAAAAATTGTTTTTTGATGAATATTCAATTTTCTATGAAACAAGCAGTACTGGTTCTCATCATAATAGATTAAACAATAGGTATATGGGAATGATTGAGCATAACAAGGAAATTATAAAAAATTCAACGATTTTAGATCTTGCTAGTCATGATGGAAGATGGGCTTTTGCTGCATTAAAAAATGGTGCAAAAAAAGTAATTGGAATTGAAGCACGTCAAGATTTAATTAAAAAAGCAGAAAGTAACTTAAGATCCTATGGAATTCCAAATGAAAAATTTTCTTTTATTCAAGGAGATATTTTTGAAGAGATAAAAAATCTCAAGAATGAAAAAATAGACATTGTTTTTTGTTTTGGAGTATATTATCATATTATGAATCACTTATTGTTATTATATGAAATTCAAAAATTGAATCCAAAATTTTTGATTATAGATACTAATGTTGAAGTATCTAACCAACCAGTTATTTACATGAAAGAAGAAAGTGCGGTAATTGAAGGAGATCCTGTTCCAAATACTCCAATATATGATAATAAAATAATCATGGGTAGACCCAGTGTGCCTGCGTTAAATATGATGTTAAAATTTACAAATTTTGAATTTGAATATTTTGATTGGAAAAATGCAGGTATTTCTGATTGGGATCATATGGAAACATATAGAGATCAAAAACGAATTACTGTGTTAGCTAAAAATAAAGAGTTTGAGAAGAAAGACAAATTGTAAATTAATTTATAAAAAATGTGAAAAACATAATCCATATTATGACCCAAACTTAGATAGAATATATGAAAATTGACAAACAAGAATTAACAAAACGAGGACATGTTTTTGTAATTGCCGAAGCAGGAGTGAATCACAATAATAAATTATCTTTGGCTTATAAGATGATCGATGTAGCTGTAAAAGCTGGTGCAGATGCAATTAAATTTCAAACATTTGTTGCAGATCAAATTCAATTGAATAACTCTACAAAACCAAACTATCAAAAAAAAATTAAAAATAAAAATTATAAAAAAATAATTGAAGAATTAGAACCAGTATTTGAAGATCAAATTAAATTATTCAAGTATTGCAAAAAAAAAGGAATAGTTTTTTTATCCACTCCGTATGATAGTACCAGTGTTGATTTTTTAGATAAACTTGGAATTGCTGCATTCAAAATATCATCCTCTGACACTACTAATTTTCCATTTTTGGAATATGTTGCTAAAAAGAAAAAACCCATTATACTATCAACTGGTATGTCTAAATCTGAACATGTTGATCAGGCAGTTTCTCTATTAAAAAGAAAAGGAATGAAGAATAAGCTGGTTTTATTACAAGCAACTTCAGATTATCCTACACCAAATGAAGATGTAAACATACGTGTAATTCCAACATTTTTGAAAAAATATAGTATTCCGGTGGGATTATCTGATCATACAGATAATTTTGTTGCAAGTTTAGGAGCAATTGCTTTAGGTGCTAGTGTGGTTGAAAAACATTTTACTTTGAGTAAAAAATTATCGGGTCCAGATCAAACTTCTTCATTGGAACCAAAAGAATTGTCTGAGTGGATAGAAAAAATAAGAATTATGGAAAAAACATTAGGTTCTGAAAAAAAATTCATAACTAAATCAGAAAAGAAAAATCTTACTATGCGTAAAATTATTGTAATAAAACCTATCAAAAAAGGTACTAAAATTTCTCAAAACTGTTTGTTAACTATGAGAGGAACTAAAAATGGTATTTTACCATTAAAAAAAAATATAAAAAAAATCATAGGAAAAAAAGCTAAGAAAAATATTTTAACAATCAAGCAATTTTCATGGGATATGATTTAAAAAGTTTCTAATATAGACAATGTTTGAGGTATTTTAAGAAATGAAAAAAGCGTTGATTTTAGGTGTTACAGGACAAGATGGATCCTATTTAGCAGATTTCTTATTAAAACATGGAAATTATGAAGTTTTTGGAAGTCATAGACGAACTAGTCACAAATTATTTGAAAGATTGGAAGAATTGGATATTCTATACAAATTTGATCTAGTAAAATTAGATGTAAATGATCAAATATCAATCAATAAAGCAATGAAAGAAATTCAGCCTGATGAAGTTTATAATCTTGCAGCTCAGTCGTTTGTAGGAGTTTCATTTGGACAGCCAATCTTGACGACCAATGTAACCGGTCTTGGTGCTCTCCGAGTCTTTGAAGCTGTTAAAGAATATTGTCCAGATGCTAAAGTATATCAAGCATCTTCAAGTGAAATGTTTGGCAATAGTAATGAAAAGAAAAATGAATTAACACGACTTTATCCTGAAAGTCCTTATGGAATAGCTAAAGTTTTTGCACATAAAACTGCACAACATTATAGAAAAGCGTATAACATGTTCATATCTTGTGGAATACTTTTTAATCATGAAAGTCCTCTTCGCGGAATTGAATTTGTGACTAGGAAAATTACCTATAATATTGCACGAATAATGGCAAAAAAGAAAACACACTTTTCTCTTGGGAATGTTCAAGCAAAAAGAGACTGGGGTTATGCACCAGAATATGTTAAAGTAATGTGGATGATGCTTCAACAGAATCTACCTTCTGATTATGTAGTATCTACAGGAGAATCCCACTCGGTAGAAGAATTTCTTTCAGATGCATTTGAATATGCAGGTTTAGGTGATTGGGAGTCTTATGTAGATGTTGGAAATAAAACAGATTTACGACCTTCCGATATTGATAATCTTGTTGGAGATAGTACAAAAGCTAAAACAGAGTTAAAATGGGAAGCTAAAACAAAATACAAGGAACTAGTAAAAATAATGGTAGATTCAGATCTTAAATCATTTGGATTAAAGTAATATAGCTTGAAACTTACTTTTTTGTAGAGGTAAATGAATTGGAAATTATTGGAATAATTCCTGCAAGAAGAGGTTCCAAAGGAATTAAGAATAAAAATATTAAAAGATTGAATGAAAAACCACTTATTCAATATTCAATCTCACAAGCTCTAAAATCAAACATTACAAGAGTGATTGTGAATACAGAAGATCCAAAAATAGCTTCCATGGCAAAATCTTTTGGTGCAGAGATTCCATTTTTGAGACCTAAGAAATTAGCAGATGATATTTCTACAAATTTTGACGTTATCAAGGATACAATAGATTTTTTTAGAAAACAATCTTATTTTCCAGACATCGTATTACTTTTACAACCTACTTCACCATTTAGAACAAAAGATATTATCAATAAATCAATCTCACTTCTAAAAACTAAAAAAGTTTCTAGTGTTATATCGGTAAAAAAAGTAAAAGAACATCCTGACATCATGTTAAAAAAATATCAGAGATTTCTAAAACCAATCTCAAAAGATTTTCTCAAGCATTCAAAAAGACAAAGTCGTTCTCCATTATTTGTTCCATCAGGAGTCGTCTATACTTTTTGGGCAAACAACATTAAAAAATATGCAAGCTTATACGGGCCAAAAATTCATCCATTTTTGATTGATGATGAAAAAATAAACATAGATATTGATTCACCTTTTGATTTTTTCATTGCTGAAATGACTGCTAAACATTGGAATAGAAATAAAAATAAATTTAATTGATTTTTAGATTGGCTGGAAAATATTAAAAAATGAAGAAATCAATCATAATAATAGAAGGAGAAGAGGATATTTCTCAGTTAAATAATTTTGATGTAAACAAAGTTATTTGTTTTGATTATAATGCACATAAAATTTTAGAAACTAAAAAAATTAAACATGAACTTGTAGAAAATTATTTAGATAAAAAGGATGAGCAAGAAATTGATGAAATAACAGTCAAAATTGTGACTAATTGGTATAAACAAGAATATTGTAAAAAGGAATTAGAATTTAATGGTCTCAATATAGGAGAACTTGCTGCGCCATATTTACTTCAGCCTATTTTGGAGGCTATTAGACGAATGGTGGGATTAAAATGTGTAATTGAAACTGAAAAACCAACCAAAATTACCTGTGGGAAATTAATAAAATTTGTTAAAGAGATATCAAAAAATAAAATTCTAATTGAAGAATTTCAATCAAAAAAAATACAAAAATCAGATTTGGTTGAAATACCAATGGATCTATTTGGAAAGAATTTTAATATCAAAATCAAAAATAAGAATTTCCTTAGAATCAAAAAAATTTCTGAAGCAATAACAAAAAAAATTGTGAGAAGAGATTTAGAACTTAGAAATACCAATAATCAAAAAAATATTTTATTATTAGATTTTAACATAATACAATATTTTGATATGATAAAAAAAATAGAAGATGGTTTTGATAATGTTTATTTATTAAATATTCGAAAACCAGTGATTTGGAATTTTGAAAGTTATAAAAAATTTAATAAAACTAATACAAAAATAATAAATTTATCAGAATTTAATAATTTGGAATTAGAAAAAAAGATTAAAAGAGAACATCATGAAATCAGTAAAAAATTAAAAAAAATTTTAGAAAATGAACAATTTACTCAATTCTTTATTTTTGAAGATCAGTCATTTTGGAATCCAATTAAAGAACAATTTATAGAATTTATGCTAAAACAAACAAAACAAATGGTTGAAAAGTACTATTTGTTAAACGAAATCACCAATCATTTAAAAATAAATTGTATTTTGGAATGGGCTCATACAGGATTTGATGAAAGGATTGCAGTATCTATAGCAAATTCAAAAAAAATTCCTGTTGTTTTTTTACAACATGCACTATCACAACATAATGATAAATTTTTAAAATATAGGCCATTTATCCCAGTTTTACCTTCAAATAATGCAAAGCAAGCAATTTGGGGAAATATTATGAGTAAAATTATGGAAGAAAGTGGCATTAAAAATGAAGAATTCCATATTGTAGGAAGTCCTAGACATGATAAATTTTTCAAAACTAAAAAAATAAAGACTAAAAAAAGAAAAGTTTTAATCGCAATAACTGATTTTTTGCAATTTACTTATGCAGGAAATGATAGTAGGGATTATGAAAAATTTGAAAAATCTATAGAAGAAGTAATTAATTTTTTTGCTGTCAAAAAAGATATAGACATAATTGTAAAAGTTCATCCAGCTCCATCATATTTTGATATTTCTAAAAAAATTAACAGTATAGATTCAAAAATAAAAATATACAAAAATCAAAATGTGTTGGAACTAATGAAGTATTGTGATTCACTGATATCAATAAATTATTCAACTATTTTGCTAGAAGCAATGACATTAAATATTCCAGCTATGTGTGTATCTGTTCAGAGACAAAATTTTATAAATGAACCAATTGTAAAATCAAATTCAGTTTTATATATTGAAGATGTATCAGAAATAAAGCTTTCATTACAGAAATTTTTATTTGATAAAAATGTGAGAAAAGAATTAGTTAGTTTTGGAAACCAGTTTGTGAATAATTATATCTCAAATAAGGGTAATGCATCAGACGAATTGTTGGAAATTTTAAAAAAATACTAATAAATAAAATAACATATTTTATTAAATACGATTTTTTATTATAAGTATAATATCTAAGGGGTTTTAATTAATTTATGACATATGCTAATCCAACAGTAAGTATAATTATTTTAAATTATAATGGAGGGGATTTTATTTTAGATTGTTTAGATTCTATTTATCAAACTAAAAACATCTCATTTGAGATAATCATGATAGATAATCATTCCAATGATAATAGTCAAAATGAATGTAAAAAAAAATATCCCAAAATAATTTTGATAGAAAATAAACAAAATTTAGGTATGAGTGCCAGAACTATAGGAATCAAAGAATCCAACGGAGAATATATCGTATTTTTGGATTACGATACAGTTGTTGAGCCAAACTGGCTAGAGGAATTTATAAAAAGTTTTCAAAAAAATGGTCCAGGGTTATATCAACCCAAATTATTAGAACAGAGTAATCATAAAATAATTAACAGTGCAGGAAACATGATCAATCCATTTGGTTTAGGTTTTTCACGAGGCAAAGGTCAAGAAGACAAAGGTCAATTTAAAAAATTTGAAAGAATTAGCTATACATCTGGTGCATGTACATTTTCATCTTCAAAAATAATTCAAGAATTAAAAGAGATAGATCCAATTTTCTTTCTATATCATGATGATCTTGATTTTGGATGGAGAGCAGCTTTATTAGGATATTCTTCGTTTTATGAACCAAAAATAATTGTGTATCACCATGGAAGTCCTAATTTAAAATGGTCATCTCAAAAATTTTTTTATTTAGAAAGAAATAGATGGATTTGCATAAAAAGTTTGTATTCTGATAAAACATATAAAAAAATTCTACCATATCTAATAATTTTTGAATGTGGAATGTTTTTCTTTTTATTATCAAAGGGATTAATTGTCTCAAAAATAAAATCATTATTTGCTATTTTAAAACTTAGGAAGCAAATTGCTAAGAAAAAAGAGTCAACCAAACAATTTAGAAAAATTTCAGATAAGCAATTGGTAGAAAATTTTTCTGTAGATTTTTATTTTCCTGAAATACTAGTGAAAGGAAGAAAAAGGTCATTTTTTTCTAAAATCATTTATGGTTTGAGTGAACGTGTAATGGAAAAAATACGCACAAGTTGTAAATAGTGCAAAAGTTAATCAATGATAAAAATTCCATCTTAACGATATTAAAATGAAAGCAGTAATTTTAGCAGGAGGGTATGGAACTAGAATTAGTGAAGAAACTTACTTGAAACCTAAACCAATGATCGAGATTGGGGGAAAACCAATTTTATGGCATATTATGAAATCATATGCATCATATGGAATTAATGAATTTGTAATTTGTTGTGGATACAAGGGATATATGATTAAAGAATATTTTGCAAATTATTTCTTACATATGTCCGATGTGACAATAGATATGAAAAATAATAGTATGGAAGTACATCATAAATTTGTAGAGCCATGGAAAGTTACATTGGTAGATACGGGGGTAGATACAATGACAGGAGGTAGGCTCAAAAAAATAAAAGAATATGTCAAAGATGATACATTTTGTTTTACTTATGGTGATGGATTAAGTGATATCGACATATCAAAACTGATTTCTTTTCATAAAAATCAAAAAACTTTTGCAACAACTACTGCAGTTCAACCTCCAGGGAGATTTGGAATTTTAGAAATTAAAAATAAAAAAATTACAAACTTTTCTGAAAAACCTGCAGGAGATGGTTCCTGGATAAATGGAGGATTTTTTGTTTTGGAGCCAAAAATATTTGATTATATTAAAAATGACCAAACGGTTTGGGAAAAACAACCTTTGGAAAAACTAGCTAAAACTAATCAATTATCAGCTTTCAAACATAATGGTTTTTGGCAACCACTTGATACTCTAAGAGATAAAAATCACTTAGAAGAAATATGGTCTACTGGAAAAGCACCTTGGAAAAAATGGAAATAGACAGTCAGTTTTGGAAAAATAAAAAAGTTCTTGTTACCGGTCACACAGGTTTCAAAGGAAGTTGGTTATCACTTTGGCTTCAAAAATTAAATGCTAATGTATTTGGTTTTTCAAAATCTATTCCAACAAATCCAAGTATGTTTGAAATAGCAAATGTGAATAAAAATATGCAATCAGATACTGGTGACATAAGTAATTTTGAGACTATAAAATCTGCAATAGAAAAATTTCAACCAGAAATTGTTATTCATATGGCTGCACAATCAATAGTTTTAAAGTCATATGAAGATCCTCTAGAAACATATACAACAAATGTGATTGGCACTTTAAATTTATTTGAAGCAGTTAGAAGAAATAACAAAGTAAAAGTGATCATAAATATTACAAGTGACAAATGTTATGAAAATAAAGAATTAGGTACTCCTTTCAAAGAATCAGATGCTATGGGAGGTTATGATCCATATAGTAGTAGTAAAGGTTGTTCAGAATTATTAACATCTTCGTTTCGAAATTCATTCTTTAATCCTCAACAATTTCCAGAAAACAAAGTATCGTTAGCTTCAGCAAGAGCTGGAAATGTAATTGGCGGAGGGGATTGGGCAGAATTTAGATTAATTCCAGATATGATTAGAGGAATACAGAGGAAAGAAGTTATTAAAATTAGAAATCAAAATTATGTTAGACCTTGGCAATTTGTATTAGAACCATTAAATGGATATCTTATGTTAAGTGAAAGGTTATGGAATAAAGGAGATCAGTATTCTCAAGCTTGGAATTTTGGACCATTACAAAATGAAAAAGAGACAGTATCTTATTTGATTTCAAGATTTACAGATGAATTCGATGAATTGAAATTAGAATATGAAGAAAATAATATGCATGAGACAGAAAGTCTTACTTTAGATTCTAGTAAAGCTAGAAAAGAATTAGGATGGAGTAATAAATTAAATTTGGAAGAAACAGTGACATGGACAGTAGACTGGTATAAAAAATACTTTGAGGGTGAAAATATGAAAGAGTATTCCTTTGAGCAAATCGAAAACTTTACTTCACTGTAAGATATTTCTAAGGTATCAATAATGAAATTTATTCAAACTGAATTAAGTGGAGCTTACATCATACAATTAGAAAAATTTACAGATGAAAGAGGTTTCTTTACTAGAGCATGGGATATTAAAGAATTTGAAAAAATGGGATTAAAAAGCATTATCATGCATTGTAATATTTCCTTTAGTAAAATCAAGGGAACAATAAGAGGGATGCATTACCAAATTCCGCCATATTCAGAATCAAAATTGATTAGATGTACAAACGGGAAAATAATTGATGTGATTATTGATCTAAGAGAAAATTCTAATACACGCTACAAATGGATTTCCACCAAATTAGATTCATCTAACCATGAAATGCTATATGTGCCCGAGGGATTTGGTCATGGTTTTCAAACATTAGAAAATAATACAGAAGTGTATTATCAAAATTCACAAATTCATGCACCAGAATTTGAAAGAGGTATAAGATTTGATGATCCATTTTTTAATATTAAATGGCCCATAGAAGAAAAAATTGTATCAGACAAAGATAAAACTTGGCCATTATTTACAAATGATAATATTAATAAAAAATAGATTGAGAATGAAAAGATAGTGAAAGATAAAGAATTTGAAAAACAAAATAAGAAAAAAATTAACGAAATGTCAAAGGATGTTTCATTAAAGAAAAAGAGTCAGGATTGGTTTAACCATTCATTTGATTATGAATATTCATATCATTTTTCATGGTTAGGTAGACCAATTATTCAATTTCCTCAGGATATGATAGCCCTTCAAGAAATTGTATGGAAAATTAAGCCGGATTATATTATAGAATCAGGGATTGCCAGAGGTGGTTCTTTGATTTATTCTGCATCATTATTAGAATTAATTGGAAAGGGGGAAGTTATTGGAATTGACATAGACATAAGAAAACACAACAAAGATGAAATTGAAAAACATAAAATGTTTAAACGAATTACAATGGTAGAAGGTTCATCAACAAGTAAAAAAACTATAAAAAAAATTGAAAAATTAATTGATAAAGATAAAAAAGTTATGGTTCTTTTAGATTCTATGCACACGCATAAACATGTTTTAGAAGAACTTCGTAATTTTTCAAAATTTGTTAAAAAAGGAAGTTACATTATTGTATTTGATACTATGGTACAAGATATGCCTAAAGGATATTTTTCAAATAGACCTTGGGATGTAGACAATAATCCAAAAACGGCAGTTAGAGAATTTATTAAAGAAAATGAAAGATTTAGAGTTGATAGTGATTTTGAAAAGAAACTATTGATCACATCATGTCCAGGTGGATTTCTAAAATGTGTAAAATAGGATTCTATTCAAAGTTACAAATACTTAAAATTATATAAAAAAGGAGATAGCAGATGAGATTTACTATTTTAGGTTCAAAGGGATTCATCGGTTCAGATTTAACAAATTATCTAAAAACAAAAAATTGTGAAGTCTCTACTCCAGATATTTCAGAAATTGGGTCAGAAAATTTAGGACATGTGATTTATTGTATAGGAATTACTTCAGATTTTCGAGAACGACCTTATGATACAATCAATTCTCATGTATCAATTCTAAATGATTTTTTAAAAAGTAGAAACTTTGAATCGTTTCTATATTTATCTTCCACAAGAGTTTACATGAATGCATCATCCACAAAAGAAGAAAATTCACTTTCTGTAAATCCAAATAATTTTACAGAAATTTACAATATCTCAAAGATTATGGGAGAATCTATCTGTCTAGCATCTAAAAAGGCAAACATTCGAATTGCAAGATTATCAAATGTAATAGGTAATAATTTTAAATCTGACGATTTTATTTATTCATTAATTCATGATGCAATCAAAAAGAAAAAAGTATTATTACATTCACAATTAAATAGTGAAAAAGATTACATTTCAATTAAAGACGTTGTAGAAATTTTATATAAAATATCACTAAAAGGTAAATCCAAAATTTACAATATCGCTAATGGAAATAATTTATCAATAGAAAAAATAATTAATTTATTAAAAGATTTAACCTCATGCGATGTTCAAATTGATAATAATGCAAAAACGATATCATTTGGAGAAATTAATGTAGACAAAATAAAGAACGAATTTGAATTTAAACCAAAATTGATTGAAGAAGAAATTCAGGATTTAGTCATAGAATATAGAGATAATTACTCAAAATTATAATACAAATCCATTATAATTTCCGGAATTAATGATTAAGATATGACTAAAAAAAATAATGAAAAAATACCTGAAATCAGTATAGGTATGCCTGTTTACAATGGAGAAAAATTTTTGAAAAAAAGATTAAAATCAATTCTTGATCAAACATTTGAAAATTTTGAATTGTTAATATCAGATAATGCATCAAATGATAAAACAAGTGAGGTTTGTAGAGAATTTATGAACAAGGATAAAAGGGTTAGATATATCCGACAAAATAAAAATAAAGGAGTCACATGGAATCTAAATTTTGTCTTAAAAGAATCTAAAGCTGAATTTTTTATGTGGGCTGCAGCAGATGATATGATTTCAGATGACTTTTTAGAAAAAAATTATAAAATTTTAAAAAATAATAATAATTATGTAGCTAGCATTAGTAAAATTGATCCAATTATTAACATTAATGAAATTGAAGAAAGAGATTTTTTTTCAAAATTAAAAAATAATTTAAGAGAAAAATCCAGACCAAGATCAGTTTTTTCAATAAAAGGGAATTATGATGAAAAAGTTAGATCATATCTTCAAAAATCTTCTTGCCAAGTGATATACAGTTTATTTAGAAGAAAAGAACTATCGACATGCTATCATGAATCATTTATTGGAAACGATTGGACAGTTTTTCTTAATATTTTAAAATATGGAGATCTTAATGTAGTTGATGAGGTTTTGATGTTTGAAAATCAAAGTGGTATTACTGGAAAAGGAATAATATCTGCTATGGATCATTATGAAAATAATTTCTTTTCAAGAATTTTTCCATGGCATCCATTAACTAAATGGTGTTTTATGAATTTAGGGAAAAAAGTATTTTTAAAAAATTTGGATTATTTTGTTCAATTAAATATTGAAGGTGGGATTTCATTAGCAATAGATTATTTAAGGAAATCTAAAAAATGAGAGTGATTTGTTGAAAATAGGGATTGGTCTTCCTGCATATAATGAAGAAGAAAAAATTGGAAATATTATTACAAAATTACAAAATAAAGTCGATTTAGTGATCGTATGTAATGACGGGTCAGATGATAGAACTGAAGAAATTGCAAAACAAATGAATGCAGTTGTTATCAATCATGAAAAGAATAAGGGATATGGTTCTGCTATTTCGTCTATTTTTTCAAAAGCTAAAGAAGAAGAACTAGATGTTTTGATTACTTTTGATGCAGATGGCCAACATAGAATTGAAGATATTGAACCAATTTTAAAACCAATTTTAGAAGATAAAGCAGATGTAGTAATTGGATCTAGATTTTTAGATGGAATTGAACAAGAAATTCCAAAATATAGAAAATTTGGCGTCAAAACAATTACATCTTTATCAAATATGAGTTCAAAACAAAAAATTACTGATTCTCAAAGTGGTTTTAGAGCATATAATAAAAAAGCTATTCAAAAAATCACACCAGGTGAAAAAGGAATGGGTATTTCAACTGAGATTTTGATAAAATCTGATAAATTAGGATTAAAAATTGAAGAAGTACCAATAAAGATTCTTTATAATGGAAAAACATCAAAACATAATGCAGCATCACATGGAGCATCAGTTATCATGAGCACATTAAAATTTATTTCACTAGACCATCCTTTGAAATTTTATGGAATTCCAGGATTAATTTTAACAATTGTAGGATTATTTTTTGTAGGATGGACAATTAACGAATACATCAGCATTGGAAACTTTCCCGTTCATGTTGCATTATTGGGCGTAGCAGGTATAATTATGGGCACCATTTTATCCGTTACTGCAATATTACTTTATTCCATAGTAAATTTATTAAGAGATAATAAATAATTTAATGAATTTTATGTGAAAATGAATTCTTTGAAATATTCTTTAATAGTAATTAGACAAAAGTAATCAAATTGGAAGATATTCAAAAGGGGGGAAAGGATGGAACGTTTAAGAAACTTAGATCACAAAATTCATTTACAAAAAATATTGTATTAATACTTCCCATTGTTTTTCTATTTGGATTATTTATTAGATTAAATGAATTACCAATTGATTTAGTATTAACAGCAGATGCTTTAGAATATTTTTTTTATGCTAGTGATGTAAATTTTAATAATCAGTTACCGATAAATTATACACCAATTAACAACGGTTGGCCAATTTTTATTTCATTTTTTATGTCATTATTCACTTTTGATTCAACGTTATCATACATGAATTTACAAAGAATGTTATCACTAGTGTTATCAGCAATAACTATTTTCCCAATTTTTTTCTTGTGTAAAAAATATTTAGGAAATTTTTATGGAATAATTGGAGCAGTGATTTTTGCTGTTGAGCCAAGATTAATACAAAATTCAGTTATGGGAATCACTGAACCTTTATTTATTTTATTAAGTGTGACCGGATTTGTTTTGTTTCTAAGTTTTAAGAAATACTTAGTTTATTTTTCATTCATAATCGTATCTATTGCTTCAATGATAAGAGGTGAAGGAGTTTTGTTACTAATTGCTATGTTTTTATTATTTGTAATTAAATCTAAAAAAAATATATCAATTATACCTAAATCAATTTTGATAATAACAATAGTATTTTTGATAATGCTACCTATGTCAACCTACAGAATAGATGTAATAGATAGAGATGGAATGTTTATGAGATTTTCAAATACATCAACAAATGTTGTTTTTGAAAAAACAATCAATCCTCAAAGTAATTATTTTAAAAATGGTATTGAAAATTTTCCAAAATATCTGGGATGGGATTTAATACCTATTTTTATCATTTTTGTTCCTATTGGAGGTATAATTTTAGTAAAAAGAAGGAATTTTGAAATGCTATCAGTAATTATTCCAAGTTTCTTGATTTCACTTTCAGCTGCTCACGCATATTCAATACCCCTCTTGGATACAAGGTATTTTTATCCATTATATCCATTTTTTATAATTTTAACAGTATTTGCAATCAAATATTTTGTTGATAGAACTAATAATAAAAAAATAGCATATGCAATATTAGTTTCAATTATTTTAAGTTCAGTAATTTTTCTAATTGTAAAACCCATTGATTATGAACGTGAATACGAAATTCAATCAATTAGTGAAAAAATATTATTGAATTCTAAAAATATTAACAATTATCTTCCTGAAAGTAGATATTTGGAATCAGTGGATTTACCTGAAAAATGGATGAATTTTCAGAATTTATTAAATGAGAGTAGAATAGAATCTATATCAACAAGACAATCTATGGATCATAGTTTTAATTTATTTTCAATGAATAACGAAAAACATGTAGATGAATTTATATCAAAAAATAAAGAAATAGGTTTAGAACATCTAATAGTTGATAGTAATTTTAATAGACCTCATTTCATTAAGGATATTCACTTAAACGAAAATAAATTTAGTTATTTAGAAAAAATTTATGATTCTAAAGAAGAGGGATTTAACTACCATGTAAAGATCTTTAAGATTAATTATGAAGAATTTTTAAATGAATAATGGGGAAATTGATTGTCAACTAAATTTAATAAAATTAAAGATCTATCTTCAATAGGAATTGCAGATGTTATAGGTTCAGGAATATCTGCTTTATTTTGGTTTTATCTTGCTACTTTAATTGAACCGGATACATATGGAGAAATAACTTATCTATTATCTATTGCAGCAATAGCTTCAAACATAGCATTACTAGGTGCAACACAAAGTCTTTTAGTTTATTCTGCAAAAGATGTTAAAATTCATTCTACGTTATATCTTCTAAATTTGATATTGGGTGTAACAGCTGCAATAGTGGTATCCTTTATTGTAAATGATCCTTCTGTAGGTTTACTAGTAATAGGATACATGGTATTTGCAATTGCATATTCAGATGTTTTAGGAAAAAAATATTTTAAAACATACACAAAATATATTTTAATTCAAAAATGTTTGATGATTTCTTTAAGTATAGGTTTTTTCTTTATTTTTGGAAAAGATGCAATCATTTTAGGTATGGCAATTTCATTTTTAATAGGAATTGTTAGAATTTTTCATGGATTTCAAGAAACCAAAATAGATTTTAAATTATTTAGAAAAAAAATTAGATTTATTTCTTTTAATTATGCTCATACATTATTAGGTGCTATTAATGGATCAATTGATAAAATAATAATTGGGCCATTTTTTGGATTTGTATTATTAGGTAATTATTCTCTAGGATTACAATTTTTTTCATTATTGATGATTCTTCCAATCATCGTAGGAAAATATCTTGTTCCTCAAGAATCTAGTGGTAATGAAAATAAAAAATTAAAAAAAGTAATAATTTTGACTTCAATTGTAATTGGATTATTGGGAATGTTTGTTGGACCAGAAGTAATCTCACTTTTGTTTCCTAAATTTTCTGAAGCTGATTCTGTAATTCGTGTGATGAGTTTGGGAGTAATTCCATCAACCATAGTTTTAACATATAGATCAAAATTTTTGAGTAATGAAAAAGGAAATTACGTATTATCTGTCGGATTAATTAGAGTAACTACAATGATACTATCAGTGATTATTCTAGGGACTCTATACGGAATTGAAGGAGTTGCAGCTGGAGTTGTAGTATCATCTACATCAGCTGCAATATTTTCTGGACTAATTACAAAGAAATTAAAAATTGATAAAAATGAACAATAATTACCAAAAAATTCGAGATTGGCTACATCAGCACCCTAGATTAAATCCTAAAAGTTTTACTTTCGATAGAGCATATAGAACTTTAACAAATAGATGGAGATTATACCCAGATTTTATAATTATTGGATACCATAAAACAGCTACAACATTTTTGTATGAATATTTATCAAATCATCCAAACATAGGAAAATCATCAAAAAAAGAAGTTCATTTTTTTGATTATTCATATTGGAGAGGGATTGGATGGTATAAAGCTCAATTTCCATTAAATAAAACTAAAGGAAAATTTGAAAAAGAAAGTAAAAAATTCAAAACGGGTGAAGCAACTCCGTTATACTCATTTCATCCAAAGGCAGCTAAAAGAATAAAAGAATTAGTTCCCAAAGTAAAACTTATTGTTGTTCTAAGAAACCCTATAGATAGAGCATATTCACATTATCAACATAAAAAAAGAGTAGGTTTAGAACATCAATCTTTTGAAGATGCAATTAAAGAAGATGATATTAGGTTTAAAAAAATTATGAAGGATTTTGAGAATGATAACATTAGAGATTATGATGTAAATAATACATTATTTCCATATGTTTCAATGGGTAAATATGTACTAGACTTGAAAAAATGGATGGAGATTTTTCCTAAAGAACAATTTTTAATTTTGAAAACAGAAGAAATTAATCAAAATCCAGAAAGAGAATTAAATAAAATATGTAATTTTATAGAAATACCAACAATGGATTTTAAAAACACAAAGAAGAAAAATGTTGGTGAATATTCAACAATGTTACCTGAAACAAGAATGAAATTATCTAAAATATATGAACAACATAACAAGGAATTAGAAGAATTTTTAGGTATTAAGATGGAATGGGATTAAACATTATTTTTATTTCTTTGATATTTTGCATCAATCACAGTTAAATTATTTATGTGGTTAATAGTATGTAAACCAATTATTTCATCATCCCATTTAGGTAGTAGTTTAGTTATTGGTTTTTCTAAATATTCGTTTTCATTCATAATTTTAATTTCATTTAATGAAATTCCATATCCATATCCCTGAGAGCTATTTTGTGAAGGTCTACAAATTTTTCCATCTAATTCAAAAATATTTCCTGCAGGTCTTGCTTGCCTTACATCAGATATAATTGGATTAGATGGATGTGGAATCCAATCTGTTTCTATTGGATTATCTGAATAAAATAATGAAACTTCATCCCATGAAGATACTCCGTTATTTTCTAAAATTCCTGTGAACATCCACCATTTATTGTTATGATGAAAAATGGTGGTATCTACAGCTTGGATTTTATCAATAATTGTTTTATGAAATTCCCATTTGTTAGGAAAATTCATGCACTTGTAAACATCTATTTTATTGTTTGAGGAGGTTTCTGGAATCATGTATTTTACTCCATCAAATTCAAAAATGAATGGATATGAGAGATGAAATTTCTTTTTTAGGATGGATTTGGGCTCAGAAATAAGACCATTTTCATCAATCTCTATATGTGAAATTGAACCAAGATTATTTTCTAAAGACATATCTTCAAAAAAAACATGATAAGAATTTTCGAAAAAAATCACAAAGGGATCTGCCCAAATTCTATTTGGTTTTGGAATTAATTTTTTGAATTTGTCAAATTCAAAAGTAGTAGAAGGTTCAAAATTATACATCAAAATCCATTGTTCAAAGTAATTATTGGCATATTTTTTGTAGTCATCATATTTTTTATAAAGTGATTTTAAAAGATATATGAAATTTATTTTTTCATGAAGATTTAATTCAGTAAATTTTTGATTTTCAGAAAAATTTTGTTCTGAAAATGATAAATTTTTAATTGATTTTAATAGCATTGAAATTCCTTTCCAATAAATTGGATTCATGGTACGTTTTACAGAAAAATTATCGGTTGCTGAAAATGAGTTTGATATAAGATATTGAGAATTATTTTTGTAAGAAATTATTTTTGATTCAATAATAGATTCTTCATTTATGACTTCTTTAAATCCAGAAGGATATTTTGTGGATTTTTTTCCATGTACTAGTTTCCATAATCCATTTTTTGAAATAGCGATAACTTTTTCAGAAAAATTTTGTTCTGTAAATGAAATAATCAAATCAATGTGAAAATCATTATTCTTAATTAGATTTTTAATTATTTTATCCAGAGAATTTGTTTGAAGAATTTTTTGATTATTTATGGATATATTATTAATGGACTTTAGAGATAATGCATTTTCAGAAATATCAAATCTTGAATCGAATTTTTGATATATTTTTAAAGAAAATGAAGAAGGAGATTTTTGATTATTTGGACATATGAAAATTTGGATTATTTCTGCAAATGTAGAATTTTGAAGTTTTTTGATAAACGCAAACTCCCAATTTGGGATTTGTTCATTATCTAGAATTATTATAATTTGTAATTTTTCTTTGTTGTGAACCATTTTAATTTCAGTTATCAGGGAAATGAAGCCAATTTAGATTTTTATTTAATAATTTTTTTATTTTGATTACGTCATCTTCAAATAAATTTTGTAAAATTTTTAGATCATGTTCATTTAATACAGGTTTTTGGCCTTTTTGATTAAAAACGGTTTTTTGAAGAGTTGTTCTTTTTGATTTTGGTAAAAATCGTTTTGCAATATTCTTGATAGTATTATTCTCAACTATGCTTCTACTAGTTTCTCCTAATGGCTTTCCATATTCATTATATTTTTTATCAATATTTTTTGGCATTAAACTTGTAACTCCTAAAAACTCTAGAATTTCTTCAACGATTTTGGGAGTATTTGCAGAAAATTCTTCATATATACAGATTTTTACATTATTTTCTCCAAACATGTTTAGATATCTAGATACCGATTCGTGATAATAACTTGGCATGATAATATAATTATAGAAATTTCCAGTGACAGGTTTTTCCGAAATATAATCTTCTAATTTTTTTGAAAAGGATTCTGATTCATATCCATCTCTAAGATACATCAAATAATGTGAAAATGCTCGTTCAACAGGATCTCTAAGAAGAATTATTATTTTTGAATTAGGATTTGCATCATAAATTAGTTTAGGAGTTTCTAGATCTCGCAGATAAATTGCAGTAGCATCACCAATAATTTGATTTTCAGATGCTAGTTTAAAGGAATTAAAATAATTTTCTTCAGAAATTTCAGGGCCTGGACTTAATTGGCTAAAATACCCAGATTCTTTTGGACACATAAAAATTTCAGGTATTTCTTCAAAATAATTTTGTAATGATGTTGTTCCAGTTCTTGGAGCACCTACAATAAAAAAATCAGGCCACCTATGATTTAACATGAATATAATGAATATTGTTCAATATAAAAATACATTAAGAATACACAAATTTTCTTACATTTACAAGATATTAGATTTTTTTGGAAAGAATTTTTTCAAACCATCTTCTAAAACAACTTCTGGCTTCCAAGACAAGTCAGTTTTTGCTTTTGTGATATCAGCTTGACTTGAAATTATATCACCTTCTGGTAATTCACTATTTTTTGGTTCAAGAGGTAATTCAGATAGTAAAATCATGATATGTGCAAGTTCTTTTACAGATAAACTAGTTCCAGTTCCAATATTATAGAAATCATTTGTATGTTCACTTTTCATCGCATGTAAATTTGCGCGAGCTACATCAGATACAAAAATAAAATCCCTAGTTTGAGATCCATCACCAAAAATTATGGGAGATTTTTTATTAGAAATTTTTTCTAAAAATTTTGTAATAACTCCTGCATAATCAATATTTTGTCTTGGTCCATAGACGTTAAAATATCGTAAACCAATAATTTTTGTTCCTAAATCGGCATATTTTTTTGCTAATAATTCGTCAGATAGTTTTGTCATTCCATAAGGATTTATCGGTTTTCTTTCAGTATTTTCTGAAATTGGTATTTTGATAGTATTTCCAAAAACTGCCGCGCTACTAGCAAATACAACTTTGATATCAAATTCACGAGCAATTTTAAAAATATTTTCAGTTCCAACAACATTCACTTGAGTATATTCCTCTTCATGCAAAAAAGATTCTGGAACTGATGTTAGTGCAGCCTCATGAAAAACTCCATCTAAATCATTCAATTCTTTTGATAATCTATCATAATCTAAAATATCTAATTTTACAAAATCAATTTTGTCTTCAATTTCTTCTAAATTTTCCAATTTTCCTGCATGTAAATTATCAATGACTTTAACTGTATGATTCTCTTCAAGAAGATGTTTCACGATATTGCTTCCGATAAATCCAGCGCCACCAGTAACAGCATATTTCAATATGTATGAATAAAAATATCAAATTAAAAATCTTGTTAATAGAATTTTTTGAAAAAATTTAAAGTAAAATAAGGTTTAAGTTTAGAAACTAGTCTTTCTAAATTTAGGTTTGAGATTTGAAAATTGCATTAATTAATGCTAGATATGGAGGAGTCAGTGGTTCTGGTAGACATGTATACAATTTACACAATTATCTCAAAGATCAGGCCGAATTTGAGATTTTTGATATCAATAAAGTGGGATTTGTAAATATTCCCAAGTTAAAATCAATTACTTTTTATCGAAATTTGAAAAAAATGAAAATTTCTGCAGACATTATACATATTCACAATCCTAAATTTGCAGGTATTTCAGTTGATCCAAAAAAATCAATTCTCACTATCCATGGGGATTATGTTACAGAATTAATGAAAAAATATGGAGTGGTTGGAGAATCTTTCTCAAATCATATCAAAAAAAATGTTGAAAAATTTCCAATTATTACTACAGTTAATCCTTATTGGGCAAAATTAAGAGATTGGAGATACATACCAAATGGTATTTCAATAAATGAAATTGCAAATATTAAAAAATCTGAAAACAAATATGTTCTTTTTGTAGGAAGAAAAGATAAAATCAAAGGATATGAAATTTTTGAAAAAATGGCAAGATCTCTTTCTTTACCAACAAAAATGTTATTTGATGAACCATGGGAAAATGTAATTTCATATTTGAAAGCTGCACATTGTTTAGTAATGCCCAGTCAAGCTGAAGGTTTTCCCACAGTAATTCTAGAAGCTTGGGCATCTGGTTGTCCAGTTATTACATCAGACATCAAAGAATTACGTGCATTATCAAATCAATCAATACAGTTTTCTGAACGAGATCCTAAAAGTTTCACAGAAGCAGTAAATAAAGTGGTAGAAGATGGAATCGGTAAAAAATTGAGCAATAATGGTTTAGAGGAAGTAAAAGATTATGATTGGAAAATAATTGCACAAAAATACCACTCCCTATACAAAGAAATTCTTGAAAAATAATTTAGATAAACTATTTTCTAATTTTACATTGTTGCTTGAGAAGCATCATGGAACATCTGACTCTTTGCACAGCCAGCAGCAAGTTCATCACCTGCTCCACGTCTCATAAGACCTCTGTAAAGACCATCTTCGAGTTTAACACCTTCTCTTTCTTCCCATTCCTCGACAGTGATAGAGTATTTCTTTTGAATTCTATCTCTATACCATTCTGGAATTACATTGAATGCACAGAATGGAACTATTCTGAGGTCTGGAGTTACATAGTGAATATCACATCTTTGTAATCTTTCAAGATCTTCATTGTATTTGTCTTGGAAGTGCATCATACCAAGGAATAATCCTTTGACGTGCCATGAACCAACTGAATCAAATGATCTCTTCATTAAGATGTTACCAAACATCTTTGCTAAGTCTAATCCTGCTGGTTGTTTCTTTGTATCAACAAAGCCTTTGAGTTTTCTTACAACTTCAAGCATTGTAAAGTACTTGTTTTTACCAGAACGAATTTCTTCTGCTTTATCTTCAAACAATTCTAACATTCCTTGAATATCACAGAATTTTGTTAATGGAACAAACTTCTTTGTATCTGCATCTTCAAAGATGTATGTTCCTGCACCACAAGCAAAGTGAATAGATAATTCATATTTTGGTTTACTTGAGAAGGCTTCAATTACATTTGTTAGTGGCATACAACTTGGGACTGGGAACCAATCATCAACAGTTA
>Ga0209992_10000693_pt1 | contig 41815 bp, 32 predicted proteins | sample 2SBtaG_2_FD_182564 | JGI IMG/M metagenome (GOLD analysis project Ga0209992, IMG submission 182564) | Deep subsurface microbial communities from Kolumbo volcano to uncover new lineages of life (NeLLi) - 2SBTROV12_ACTIVE470 metaG (SPAdes)... | ecosystem: Environmental > Aquatic > Marine >...
CGGAGTCACCGGCGTCGATGGCCTGGACGGCCACCACCGGGACCAGGGGGGACGAGAAGGCGAAGACCGTCGCCTGGGCGGGGTCGCCGCCTTCGCCGCCGTTGCCCGAGCACCCGTCGGCGGTGACTGTGACGTCGTGGGGGCTGTAGCTCTCGGAGCCGCTCACCGTCTCGGTCCCGTCGAAGAAGCGGAAGCCAAAGGCGAAGTCGTGGTTGGCGCCGTCGTCGTAGTAGTGGTGGATGACGTGCTCACACAGGCCCACGTACTCCTGGCGGCCTTCCGTGGACACCGCCTGCAGTGCGCTGACCGTGTCGTCGGACCAGTCCAGGGTGAACTCGGGGATCCAGGTGGCGCCGTCGCCGGTGGTGAACTGCTGCTCGAAGGTCAGGTCCGCGGCGTAGGGCACAGCCGTCCAGCCGCCACCGTCGGTGGTCATGTCACAAGCCACGTCGAGGGGGTCGACCCCGGTGCCCGAGCCGTCCGGGTCGATGGTGTAGGTGTCGTCGCCGGTGGACAGGCCGGCGTCGAGGATCGCCCGACAGCTGACCCCCATCGGGCAGCTGCCGCCGGCCTCTGGGAACAGCGAGGCGTCGGTGTCGTCGCAGTCCGTGTCCGCGGCGACGTAGCCGGTGGGCGCGTCGCAGGCCTGGGTCGTCGTGCTGGCGTCGCCGTAGCCGTCCCCGTCGCTGTCCAGGTACCAGGTGTCGCCGATGGCGCCTTCGTCGACGGTGCTGTCGCAGTCGTTGTCTGTGCCGTCGCAGGCCTCGGTGCCGTCGGGGCTGGCGCCGGCGTCGGTGTCGTCGCAGTCCGTGGCGGTGCTGGCGTAGCCGGTGGGCTCAGAGCAGGCGTCGGTCGTGTAGTCGCTGGAACCGTGGCCGTCGCCGTCGTGGTCGATGTACCAGGTGGTGGCGACCAGGTCCGGATCGTCGTCGTCGACCAGACCGTCACAGTCGTCGTCGGTGCCGTTGCAGGTCTCCGAGGCACCGGGTGAGACCGCGGCGTCCCCGTCGTCGCAGTCCGTGTCGTCGGCCACGTGGTCCGTGGGCTGGCTGCAGGCGGCGGTGGTGGACCCGGGGTCGCCGTACCCGTCGCCGTCGATGTCGGCGTAGAAGGTGTCCGCGTCGGCCGCCCCGGCCTCGTCGGTCGAAGCGTCGCAGTCGTTGTCGGCGCCGTCGCACAGCTCGATGCCCACGGGGCTGATGGTCGCGTCGCCGTCGTCGCAGTCGGTGGCGTTGGCCACCGTGCCCGACGGGGCCGTGCAGCCCCGTTGGATCGCTGTGGGGTCTCCGTGGCCGTCGCCGTCGGAGTCCGTGTACCAGTCCTTGGCGTCGGTCGCGTCGTTGTCCACGTCGCCGTCGCAGTCGTCGTCGACCTGGTTGCAGACCTCGGTGGCGTCCGGGTTCACGTCGGCCTGGCTGTCGTCGCAGTCCAGGGCAGTGGGGGCCGAGCCGTCGGGGGCGGTGCAGGCCTGGCGGCTCGCGGTCGGGTCCCCGTGGCCGTCTCCGTCGTCGTCGTCGTACCAGGTCTGGGCGTCGCTCACGTCGCCGTCGGCGTCGTCGACCCGGGTGTCGCAGTCGTTGTCCTGGCCGTCGCAGACCTCGTCGGCCGCGGGGTTCACCGTCGCGTCGTCGTCGTCGCAGTCTCCGCCCAACTCGCTGGTGCCGCTGGGCTGGGTGCAAGCCAGGAGCCAGTCCGCGTCGGCTCCGAAGCCGTCGCCGTCGCCGTCTGTGAACCAGAGCTCGGCGTCGGTGGCCGTGGGTCCGTCGACGGTGCCGTCACAGTCGTTGTCGATGTCGTCGCAGACCTCTTCGGCGTCGGGGTTCACCGTGGCGTCGGCGTCGTCGCAGTCCTCGAACTGCCGCCAGCCGTCCTGGTCCAGGTCGACGACAGCCGAGTCCGTGGGGACCGCGGTGTCTGCCGTGTCGGCGGTCTCGATCGGCTCGGAGTCCTGGGTCGCGCTGGCGGTGTCCGCGGTGGCGCTGTCGTCCTGGTTGCGACAGCCACTGACGACCAGCCAGGGCAGCCCGATCAGGCAGAGAAGTGTCGTGCGCATCAGGCCTCCGGGCACCCAGGATAGACCGGCCTCGTCCGATCCGGCGGCTGGCACGGGCGGTGCATTGATGTGGCGCTCCTGTCGCCTGGAGTTCCCGATGATCCTGCTGCTCCTCCCCGTCTCGTTGGCGGCCCCCTGGATCCCCCAGACCGGCGACGTGGTGCTCCAGACGTCGGCGTCCCAGCAGAGCCAGGCGCTCCAGCTCGCCACCGACTCCCCCTGGACCCACACGGCCCTGGTCTTCGTGCGCGACGGCGGCACCGTGGTCGTCGAAGCGGTGGAGCCGGTGCGCGTGGTGTCTCTGGACAGCTGGCTGGCGCGAGGGGTGGGCGATCGGGTGGTGGTGCTGCGGCTGCGAGACGCCAACGTGCTCGACGACGCGGCCGAGCAGCGCTTGTGGCTCACAGCGAGTGCCCTGGTCGGGGTGCACTACGACCCCTGGTTCGCATGGGACGACACTCGGATCTACTGCTCCGAGTTGGTGTGGAAGGTCTACCGGGACGCCCTGGACTTGCGCCTGGTGGAGCCGCGGACTCTCGACTCGTGGGACCTGAGTCACCCTGCGGTCCAGTCGCTGGTCGCCGAGCGCTACCCCGGCGGGGTGCCGGCGGACGAGCCCGCAGTGGCCCCCGCGCAGCTCCTGGAGAGTCCCCTGCTCCAGGTCGTCTACGTGCAGTGAGCCCGCTGCTGACGCAACTCAGGACAGCACCTGTGTGTCTCAGAGTAGAGTCCTGCACCTCTGCCCGGAGACCCGATGTCCGACAACGATCGCAGCTTCATGAGGGCTCTGTGCATGGGCACCATCGACGCCGACCTGGTGCTGCCGTTCCCCGAGCTGGACGCCGACGAGCGCGAGACGCTGTCCGCCGTGGTGGACCTGATCGACGATCTGCTGGGGGACCGGGACGACGACTTCCGCAGGTGGGACGAAGAGGGCGAGCTGCCGGCCGAGGTGCTCGAAGAGCTCAAGCAGACCGGCCTGTTCAGCCTGATCATCCCCGAGGAGCACGGTGGCCTGGGCTTCGGTCCCACCGCCTACTCCAGGACGCTGCAACAGGTCGCCCGACACGACGCGTCCGTGGCCGTGACCATCGGCGCCCACAGCTCCATCGGCATGCGCGGCCTGCTCCTGTTCGGCACGCCCGAGCAACAGGCCCGATGGCTGCCCGCGCTGGCCACCGGCGAGCTGGTCGCGGCCTTCTGCCTGACCGAGCCCGGCGCCGGCTCCGACGCCGCCAGCCTCAAGACCACCGCGGTGCCCGACGGCGATGACTGGATCCTCAACGGCAGCAAGCTGTGGATCACCAACGGCGGCATCGCCCAGTTCTTCACGGTGTTCGCCCGCACCGGCCCCGCCGAGGGCCGTGGGCGACTGAGTGCCTTTGTCGTGACCCACGACATGGACGGGGTCTCGATCGGCGGCCACGAGGACAAGCTGGGGTTGCGGGCCAGCAGCACCACCAGCGTCTACCTGGACAACGTGCGGGTGCCCGCCGACCACCTGCTCGGCGAGCGGGACAAGGGCTTCAAGGTGGCGATGGCCATCCTGAACAGCGGGCGGACAGGGTTGGGAGGCGGTGCCGTCGGGGCCATGAAGGGCCTGATCGAGCGGGCCACCAAGCAGGCCAAGGGCCGGGAGCAATTCGGTCGCGCCATCAGCGAGTTCGGCCTGGTCCAGAAGAAGCTGGGCCACATGGTGGTCGAGACCTATGCCGCGGAGTCCGTGGTCAACGTGGTCAACGGCCTGATCGAGCGGGGGGACTGCGAGTACGCGGTCGAGGCGGCCATCAGCAAGATCTACGTGTCCGAGGCCCTGTGGGTCTGCGCCGACGAGGCCCTCCAGATCGCCGGCGGCAACGGCTACATGCGCGAGTACCCCTATGAGCGCATCCTGCGGGACTGCCGCATCAACCGGATCTTCGAGGGCACCAACGAGGTCCTGCGGCTGTTTGTGGCCCTGACCGCGATGAACGACGTGGGCGCCCAGCTCAAGGACGTCTCCGCCAGCGTCAAGGGCATCTTCGACGACCCGATCAAGGGCTTCGGCGTGCTGTCGGACTACGCCCGACGAAGGGCGGCCATCGCGACCGGTGTGCGCAGCACGGCCTTCCCAGGCCTGCGCCCCGAGCTGGGGGCCACCGGGGAAGCCTTCGTCGAGGCCACCCGCAAGCTGGCCACGGCCACCGATCGGCTGCTGCGAAAGCACGGTCGCGGCATCATCGGCAAGCAGTTCGCGTCCAAGCGGCTCTCGGACATCATGATGGACCTGTTCGTGCTGGCGTCGGTGATGAGCCGGGTCAACACGGCGCTGGAGCAGGGACCGGCCGAGCGGGAGCTGGAGATCCTGCACGTGTTCTCCCGCCAGGCCCTGCGCCGGATCGAGGGCAACTTCGCCCGGATCGACGACAACGAGGACGAGTCCATCAAGTCTCTGGCCGTCCACGCCTTGGAACAGGAGGACTTCGCCTGGGACAACATCTGAAGGTTGGGTCTCGGGATGGTAGATTGCCCCTTCGGAGGTCCGAACCATGCTCGTCGCACTCCTCGGTGGTCTCACGGTCCAGGCGGCCACGCCCGCGCTGCCCGCCCCTTCCCTGCTGACTCCGCCCACCCTCAGCAGCTCATTCACACTGACCGAGCCGGCGCTGGAGTACAGCAGCATGCCGGCGGTCCAGCGGGACACCTATGGCGAGGGCGCCTGGCTGCTCACCGGTCTGGCCCTGCTGGGCGGCGGCGCGGTGGTGATGGGCGTGGCTGGTGTCGGCATGGCGGCGACCGACAACACCGCCATCGACACCATCTTCAGCTGGACGGGGCTCTTCGGCGCGGTGCACTTCGTGGTGGGCGCGTCGATGCTGGGCATCGAGCTGACCGAGGGTCGCTCGGCCCGGGTCGTGTTCACGGGCAATGGGATCGCCGGCAGCTTCTGAGTCCGTAGGCGACAGCACTCATGTCCGACTTCGACGGCCTGGGCATGCACCTGGGCAACCTGTCCCGGCTCTCCAAGGCAAGGACCCGCTCCATCACGCCCGAGAACTTCACCGGTGAGAAGGGCCGGGGCGGCATGGCCACCGAAGGCACTGGCGCCCACATGGGCCGCAAGCTGGGCCGGGGCTGGAAGATCTCCCCGTCGGTCGACATCGGGCCGGGCACGACGTTCACGCTGTGCGACATCACGGGCCCTGGCGCGGTGCAGTCCATCTGGATGACCCCCACGGGACTCTGGCGCTTCTCCATCCTGCGCATCTACTGGGACGATCAGGAGCACCCGTCGGTGGAGTGCCCGGTCGGCGACTTCTTCGGCATGCACTGGCAGCGCTACGCACCGCTGTCGTCGCTGGCGGTCTGCGTGAATCCCGGGAGCGCCTTCAGCTGCTACTGGGAGATGCCCTTTCGACGTCGGTGCCGGATCACCCTGGAGAACATCGGCGACCAGGCGATGACTCTGTACTACCAGGTGAACTACGTCGAGACCGCCGTGCCCTCCGACGCGGCCTACTTCCATGCGCACTTCCGCCGGGTCAACCCCCTGCCCGAGGGCAGCGTGTACACCCTGCTGGACGGTGTGCGCGGCCGCGGCCACTACGTGGGCACCGCGATGGCCTGGGGGTCCAAGACCAACGGCTGGTGGGGCGAGGGCGAGGTCAAGTTCTACCTGGACGGCGACGACGAGTTTCCCACCCTGTGCGGGACCGGGCTCGAGGACTACTTTTGCGGGTCCTACAACTTCGAGAACAAGGCCACCCAGGCCTATGAGACCTACTGCACCCCCTACGCCGGGCTGCACCAGGTCATCCTGCCCGATGGGCTTTATTACTCACAGCAGTGTTTCTCGATGTATCGGTGGCACATCCCGGACCCGATCCGGTTCGAACAGGACCTGCGGGTGACGATCCAAGCCCTGGGTTGGGGGCCGGACCGGTATCTGTTGTTGCACGATGACATCGCGTCTGTGGCGTTCTGGTACCAGACGCTGCCGAGTTTGCCGTTTGTGGCATTACCGGAGCGGGACCGGCTGGAGATCATCGAGAGATAGATCCGGCCAGTCGCTCTGCCACCCCTTTCGACCTCGGCCGAGGGGCCGCTGCCGGGCCGGGATCTTTGTTGTCGTAGAAAGATCCTCTCGGCGGATGGTTGTCGTGAGCGTGTCTGCGGGGAGGTAATCGCGAGGTAATCGCGATCGGGTTGACACCCGAGACAGCGCGCCTGTAGATTTCCGCACGGCAGGCAAACCGGATCGGTGGGGGACCTCCCCCCCTATCGACCGAGGGGAACTTGTCGGGTCGAGGCAGACCTTGAAGCCACACTTTCTCGTGAAACTACGACGGCGGACCGACGTCCTGCACCCGTTCTGGGGACAGGCGATTCGGGACAAGTCCGGGACCACGGCTGGGCTCTTGCCTGCGATCGATCGCTTGCTGAACCGCCACCGGGTCCCGGTGTGGGTCACGGCTGAGTACGAACCCAGCGGACAGGGCTGGACGCCGGCCGAGGTCGGGGCCGGACTGGATCGTGTCTACCGATTCGTGCTCAAGGAGAACCGCACCCTGCCGCCCCAGCTGCTCCGGGCCATCCGGGTGCTGCCCCAGGTGGACTACGCGCAGCTCGGCCAGATCGTGTCCGTGGAGCTGCCCCAGGCCATGGCGTCGTCGGCCGTGCCGCGGCGCCGCAAGACCGGATCCCGTGCGCGGGCGAGCGTGGGCCTGGACCGGGCCCACCGGGTCCACACCCGTGGCGAACGCAACATCACGATCGCCGTGCTCGACACCGGCATCGACGAGGACCACCCCGAGCTGCGCCGCAGCCTGATGAAGGGCCGTGGCCGGGACTTCGTGGACATCATCGACGGCGCCAGCCGCTTCATCGGCGACTACCTGGGCTTCGACAAGTCCCCCCAGGACGACTGGGTGGGTCACGGCACCCACGTCGCCGGCATCCTGGGGGCGGCGGGCATCGCCATGCCGGTCGGGGTCGCCCCGGACTGTCGCATCCTGAACGTCCGGGTGCTCGGTGCTCTGCGCCAGGGTGACAAGATCGTCGGCGCCGGGCTCGAGAACAACATCAACGTGGCGCTCAAGTGGGCCGTCGATCAAGGGGTCGACGTGGTCAACATGAGCCTTGGCATCCGCCATCGTGGCGGCGGGCTGCCCTACCGCGACGTGGTGGACTACGCCCGGCGCAAGGGCGTCACCATCGTGGCCGCGTCGGGCAACGACGGCACCGAGGCGCTGTACTACCCGGGGGCCCTGCCCTATGTGATCACCGTCGGGGCCGTGGACGAGACCGGCGACGTGGCGGCGTTCTCGACCTTTGGACGCCAGGTCGACCTGATCGCGCCTGGCACCGAGATCTACAGCAGCTTCCTGAAGGGTGGCTACGCGTTCTCGACGGGCACCAGCCACGCGGCACCGTTCGTCGCTGGCTCTGCTGCCTTGCTCAAGTCGCTCGGTCACCGGCGTCGGCGTTCGGTCTCCGACGCCCAGGTCAAGCACGCCCTGCGGCACACCAGCGACAAGCTGGATCGCCGCTTCAAGTCCCGCAAGGGCGGCTACGGCCGCCTCAACCTCCCCGACGCCCTCACGTTCCTGAACGCACACTTGTAGGAGAAGCCAGATGGCTGAGACAACCCGATCCAATGGTTCCAAGACCGATCCCAGGGGCGCCGAGATGATCGAGCTCTACCGGGCTGCCATCGCAGCGAGCCGCAACCAGAAGGCAGCGGAGAGCGAGATCGCCTCGTACCTGCAGCTCAAGAGGTCCGGGCGGCTGGTGGACGGACTGGCCGAGGCCGCTGTCGCTCAGGTCGAGAAGGACTGGGTAAAGGTCGATCCGAACCAGATCGCTGCCCTGCTGGAGAGCAATGGCTTCGCGACCGGCATGGACAAGGTCAGCAGGCGCCTGAACCAGTCCAAACTGCCCTGGATCTCCCGCCGGTTGCTGTCCAACCCTCGGATCTATGCAGGGCTCATCGGCAACCAGACCCTCAATGAAGAGTCGGTCAAGGACACCGTCGGGCTCTCCGCGGCGATCTTGCGTTCGCTTGAAGGCCCGAAGGGGCCGGTCGACTCCTTCTACGCGCACCTCGTCGAGGGTGCGCTGAAGAGGGGCGGCCTGGAGTTGGCGGCGCTCGGTCCCAACGGCGCCACGGCCGTCAAGGTGCAATTCCAGGGCATGGCTCCCAGCTTCGCCCCTGGAACGGTGCTGGCCGACGTGACAGAGGCCTTTGCCGAGATCCTCCAGGCCGGGGACTGGCCGGTTGCGCTCGACGTCTTCATCGTACGGGGCGAGCTCGAAGCCAGTCGCTTCACGGATGACGTGAAGGCCAAGATGGTCAAGAAGCTGGCATCCACGGGGATCACCTTCCAGAAGGACGACGCCGACAAGATCGCCAAGCTGATGACCGGCGGCTACGACGAGTACTTTGCCGATGCCTATGAACAGGCCATCGGCAAGGGAGTTTCCCAAGGTCAGGTCCTGCCCGACGCCGGCGGGTGGGACTTCTCGATCGACACCTTCGAGACCGTCCAGGACCAGGCGATCGACCCCGACAACATCCTGGCCTGTGGCTACCTGTACTACGCCCACCAGCTCGGCGAGAAGCTCCATGTGTTCGATCTCATGGACACCCTGTACCTGGAGTGGGAACGCGGCCTGCTCGACCTGCCCCAGTCGGCGGCAGGCTCGACCCTCGAGACCCTGTGGCGGGAGCGTGAGCAGCGAGAGACCGCCGAGGAGCGCGGGCTCGGCTACCGCAAGTCGCTGGGCCTCGGCAACGTGAAGCCGCTGGAGCGCGGCGTCACCAACGACGAATTCGCCGACCTGTGGGGCAAGCTCATGGAGACCGCCGCCGACTACATCAAGAAGCGCGAGGACGCCGGTGCCCGCGACGCGGCCCTGCGGAGTCCGCTGTCCAAGGTGCCGATCTACCAGGCCACCCGCCAGCTCCAATACAACCTGACCGAGTATGGCAACGGTCGCACCAAGGCCCAGGCCAGCCGGGCCCGCTCGCTGCTCAACACCTGCTGGACCGTGCTCGACGCCCCCGAGGTGGCCGAGGAGTACGGCACGTCGAACCGGCGGGACCGCTGGACCATCATCGAGCGGCTGCACCGGCTGCCGGGCTTCGACTCGGTGCCCAACATCGCAGCGATCCGCACGTCTGCGGTCAAGGGCAACATGGTGTTCCAGTGGATCGCCAAGTTCAACGAAGGCACGGCGACAGACGACGAATTCGACGTGTTCCTGGAGGCCGCCGAGGCCTGGATCATCGCCGCTGGCGAGATGCCCGAGATGGACGAGGAAGAAGAGGACGAGTTCGACGACGACGACGGCTTCGATGACGACGACGGCTTCGACGACGACGACGACTTCGACGACGACGACTTCGACGACTTCTAGGCCCCGCGGCTCCTCCACCTCCTCGCATCAAAGAGACACCCATGGCCATCGACCAGAAGTACATCAAGGCACAAGCCCTGGAGCGGACCCAGGCGCTGTTGTTGGCGACCCCCAACTTCGGCGCCCTGGGGCTGTCTGACCAGAAGGACGTGTTCCGCCGCACCTACAACGACGAGCTCCGCTCCCTGGCCCACGAGATGGGGCTGAGCAACGGCAACGGCACCGCCGTGGCCCTCGCCAAGGGCAAGAAGAAGGGCAAGAAGGGCAAGACGGGCGGCGCCTCTGACCTCATCGACGAGGACCGCCACCAGAACCAGAGCCTGGACAAGGCCGGCGAGCGGGCCGGCGACTTCATGGACGAAGTCGACTTTCCCGGGTTCGTTCGGGACCTGCTCAAGGCCGTGTTCGATGCCAACCTCGAGGTCACCCTGGCCCAGATGGAGGCCTACCAGAAGCTCCTGAAGGCGGCGAGCGGCAGCATCTCTGAATTCGTCAAAAAGGTGGGTGACGAGGGGGCTTTCGGCTACCTGGCCGAGAACAACAGCGATGAATTCGGGCTGTCCTTTGGCGGCGACGACGACGACGACGACGCGGGCGGTGGCGGCGGCGGCAACCAGATGAAGCTGGTCGACAAGGACGGAGAGCCCGTCGACATGGGCGACAACCAGGTCAAGGCCAAGATCATGGACGCCAAGATCGCGATGGCCAAAGAACAGCGCAAGTTGCTTCGGGAGACGATCTTGATGGGGATCACCCGTCTGGTGGTCACCAAGGGCCAGGTCAAGGCGTCGGTCCTGTTCGACATCAAGGCCAGCGAGAAGATCAGCAAGGCCGACAAGGCCGCCAAGAAGAACTCGAGCTCGTCTGGCACGTCGGTCAGCGCGAGCGGCGGCCTGATCGGATCCATCTTCGGGGGGCCCAAGGCGGGCCACACGTCGTCCAGGCGCAAGACGCAAATCTCCATCTCGTCGGCCAAGAGTCAGCAGAACACCGACCTGGCGGCCAAGGTCACCGGATTCGTCGATATCCAGTTCAAGTCTGACTACTTTGCCTTGGACAATTTCAAGGACGTCATGCTGGCCGAGATCGACGCCGAGAAGCCGGCGGGTGCAGCCCCTGCGGCCCCCAAGGCGGCCAAGTAGCGCATGGCCCTGGCGCTCCTGGAGCCAGACGGCGCATCGGGGAGCTCGGTGAGCTTCCGCGCCGACCTGGGCTCGAATCGGTACTACGCCTATGCGATCGGCCCGGGCAAGTCCGCGGCTCGCGCCGGGGGCAAGGTCCTGGCCGAGCCGACCTTCAAGTCCAAGCTCCTGGGGCCTCTCTCCGCCCAGGCCAAGGGCCACATCCGGGTCCAGGTGCCCAGCAAGCACTTCGACCGAGAGAGTCCCTACATCCAGCTCTACACCTTTCGGGACCAGGACCTGGCGGGTCCCGCGTTCTCGAAGCCCGTGCGGGTCTGGCCCCTGCTGGGCCCTGGCACCGACGACCACGCCCCACCCCCCCTCACCCTCAGCCGGGATCTGGCCATGAGCTCCGAAGACGGCAGCCTCGCGCACCTCCCCGTGATGAACCTGGCCCTGGACTACCGTGAGGCGCCCCTGGCGCACTCGATGTTCTTGAACGTCCTGACCAGCCTGATCCCCAAGATCGCCGGTCCGCTCCTGGGCGGCTTGCTCGGAGGCGCCAGCAAGCCCGCGGGCAAGGCGGTCGGCGACACCCTGGGCAACCCCGAGGTGCAGAAGCTCCTCACCTCGCTGCTCCAGCAGCTCGCCAGCGCCAAGTCCACGGCCCAGAGCCTGGGGACCCGCAGCCTGTCCACCTACCAGGCTGTGGTCTCGGCTCAGTCCGCCAGTCCCCGCTACACGACGGCCCAGATCGCGCCGGCCCTGCTCGCCGCCATGCCCGCGCTGATGCCGGTGCTCGAGAAGGCCCTCAACCCGGAGACCATCAAGGCCATCACCGACGGCGTGTCCCCGAACAAGCTCGCCGGCATGGTGATCGACGGGATGAAGGACTTCGCCAAGCTGGGGCTCCAGGCCGACAAGCAGATGTTCGACCACCTGGAGAAGATCAACCCCGGCGTCGACGACGCCGGTCTGGACAAGCTCCTGGCTGGCATGGCGCTGAACCTGCGCCGGGACGAGACGCCCAGCTACCGGCGGGTCAGCTCGGTGAAGCTGTCGTTCCCGGGCCTGGTCATGACGCGCATCGAAGGCAAGCGTCGGGTGGCGTACGTGCACGGCCGGGACCTGGTGGTCCCGCTCGAGCTCACCATCAAGCAGGCCAAGGGCGGCAAGGCCCGCCGCATCCCCGAGGCGCGGATCCTGATCCTGGTCAAGGACCCTGCGACCCTGAAGATCCTGGCCCGCAAGACCCTCGTGATCGAGAACGTGGGTTCGGGCTCCCTGGAGACGCCGCCGCGACTCTCGACCCAGGACCTGACCGCGCTCAAGCCAAACGAGGAGTACCTGGTCTGCGCCACCCTCACGTGGAAGAGCCGCAAGGGCGAGCGCATCGGCACCAGCCGGAGCCAGTTGATCAGCCTGGTGGGCCGCTCGGTCTTCGACCGGGTCGAGGGCGGAGAGACCGTGGTGCCCCTGAGCGACGCCGCTCGGTATCGGTCGTTCTGGCACAAGGTCTGGCAGGCCACCTTTACCAAAGAGCTCGCCAGGGTCACTTGGAACTGCCGCTACCTGGTCACGCTGGAGCCCGACCAGGACACCATCGGGCGTCTCAAGACGTCGACCCGCATCGACGACCACAAGCTGCGACACGACGTGGGACGGCTCAAGACGGGCATGGTCCTGACGCCGCTGGCGCTCAACAAGCTGCTGCCCCAGCTGGGCAAGTACGAGATGCTCGACGAGGACGCGCTGGAGGCCTTGACCTCGACGGAGTTCGCCAAGCGCTTCAACCAGTCGGCCCGGGCGAGCATCGAGGTCGGTGCCAAGGCCGGCCAGGCCGGCGCTCTGTGGGTCTACCCCGAAGTCCAGCTGCAGCAGGTGATCCTGCGGGTGCCTGCCAACATCGACCAGTCCGGTCAGGTGCACGCGTTCGAGGAGCGGGCGGTCACCTTCCCGATTCCGACCGCGCTCCACCTGTTGTCGGTGAGCCCCGGGAGCGACAGCGACGGGGACTCGGTGGCCCCCGGCGGCATGGCGGTCAAGACCGACCGGCGGGTCGCGCTGTACCCGGTGGACCTGGTCCGGACCGACGATCAAGCCGGGAGCGACAGCTGAGCGATGCCGCAGTCCCCCTCCGATCCCTGGTCCTGGCGCACGGAGTTCCTGCACGGCGTGTCGGACATGCTCGACGGCCTGACGGACGTCGAGGCGGAGTCCGCGGGCGATCTGCGCATCACGTCGATCGAGCTGGGGCTTCCCGTCGAGCTGGCCGTGGGCGTGGACGACCAGGGCGTGCTGCGGCTCGCGTCCTCACCCCCGACCCAGCGCCTGGACACCAGCGTCCAGCCCGTCTTCCACACGCTGCGGCTGCGCATGGTGGTCGACCGTGCCGAGTAGCACCAACACCGCCTGGAACCTGGAGCGCTTCCTGGACGCGCTGGTGGTGGAGCTGGACCGGGCCCAAGACACCCTGGCCATGAAGGGCATCACGCGCAAGCTGACCTACTCGGTCAAGGACCTGAACCTGGACCTTCAGATCTTCCCGCGCTTCGATGGCAAGGGTGTGCAGTTCGTGACGGCATCTCCCGGACAAGAGGGCAGCTCGAAGCTGACGATTCAGCTCGGCTCCATCACCGATCGCCAGATTCGCGAGAACACCCGGGCGCCGACGGCTGGCGACGACCTGGACCTGGACGAGGTCGATGGCCTCGATGACGACCTGCGCGACGATCTTAGGCAGATCGGTGTGCACTCCGCCGACGACTTCGATCGGCTGCGGAAGAACCGCGTGAACGTGGAGGGCGCCTTGAAGAAGAAGCGGTCACGGAGTCAAGGCAAGAAGAAGGGCGGCACCGACTACGGCAAGCTCGCCGACCTGATCAAGCGGGCCAAGCGCCAGCGCAACGTTCCGCGGGTCCTGAGCGTCAGCGTGGACGGCCGGGCAGGCGGCACCGAGCTGTCCCTGGAGGGCGAGAACCTGGTCATGTCGACCTCGCACTCGGGCTTTCCCATCGCGGCCCTCAACGATCGCCAGGTCGACGTGGTGAGCGGCGGCCCGAACAGCCTGCGCTTGAGTGTGCAGCCGGGTGATCTCTCCGCCGGCTCGCCGAACAACCTGCGGGTCGCCCTGGACCCCTACACGCTCATCAAGCTCGAGATCGAGGCCTGACGTGGCACAGAACATCTACATCTTCTATGGCTTCTCCGGCTCCCAGCGTTCGCCCATGCCGGCGTTTCCAGCGGGCAAGGACCACGACCAGTCCCTGGCCCTGACCGCCCAGACCCTCCAGAAGTCCCTGGCGGCGAGCTACCCCGGCGACCACGTCGAGGCCGTCCAGGCGTGGTCCAAGGACGTCCTGCTCCAGAAGCTCGAGGGCGCTGCAGCCGGCAGCATCCGCCAGGTCCACGTGTGTTGCCACGGAGACTCGGCGATGCTCTCGCTGGCGTATCGCTTCGATGGCGGCAAGCGGCTGGTGGCGCGGGCCAAGAAGTTCAACGCCATGGCCGGCACCGACAACGCCCGCGCCCTCAAGGCCATGGCCCAGGAAGACGCCATCATCGCCGGGTTCTTCGCAAACGCCCTGGACAAAAAACGGCTGGCCAAGATTCGCAAGAACCATGCTGCGGGTGCGTCCTGGCAGATCTGGGGCTGCTACGCCGGCTCGGCGGCCACCGTCTTCGGGGGCTTCGGTCACGCGGACGGGGACCCCTACCTGAAGCGCTTCAACCTGGGCAAGAGCAGCATCGATGGCGTCGCTGTGGACATTGCCAAGTCCCTGGGCGTGACGGTCACCGGCGCCGCGGGCAAGGGGGGCCTGGAGTTCTGGCACGGCGAGTCGGGCAAGTCGGTGGTGCGCAACGACACCAAGACCCAGGCCCGGCTGCCTTTTTGGCTGTGGAACGTGGCGAGTTCCACGTGGCACACCTTTGATTCGGCCGGGGCTCAGCTCAGCAAGCCCACGATCTTCCAGACAGCCCGGGACCCCAAGGCCCTCAAGTCCGGCAAGCCCCCCAAGTGGCTGACGGACCTGTACTACACGGCGATCGCACCCCCTGCGAAGACCAAGGGCCTGGCCACGCTGAGCGACGCTTTTGCTCTGGGCCAGCCCCAGCCCCATGCCGTCCAGTCGGCGTGGTTCGACGACGGCGACGACGTGCCGGCGCTGGGCGGTGTGGACTGGCACCGGGGGCTCTCCGCAGACGCGACCAGCCCCGCCGCCCCGCGCCGGGAGCTCCCGGCGCGGCTGGACTGGCCGGCGGCCGAGGGCCCGGCCCCGGGGCTGGCGACCGGCCAGGCCGCCGTGATCTCCCCGTCGACGGGCGGTCTGGCGCCGGACCGTCGGGTGGTCATGGCTGACGGCCCGTCGACCGATGACGGCTCCCTGCACGCCGCGCCCGTGAGAGACGGCACACCCGCCAAGCCCGCCCTCCAGGAGCACGCCGGAGGGGGTGGGTCCCCGGCCGTCGCGCCGCCTCCCGTGGCGCTCGACCCGGGCGACCTCACAGACCCCAAGCGCGGTCTGATGGCCCTGGTCGAGGACCTGGCCAACGACGAGGACCTGGAGCTCCCCGAGCAGATGGCAGAGCAGATGTTCTCGGGGTCCGAGGTCGACGAGGACGAGGAGAACTTCCAGCAAGCGCTCAAGGAAGCGATGGCGGGCGAGGGCCCCCGGGCCGAGGAAGAGCGGCGCCGACAGGCCGCAGAAGACGGCCACGTGAGTCCGCCGTCCTCGTCGTCCCACGATGTCTTCAACCACCTGTCCAAGGACCTGGTCCACGCGACCAACTACGACCTGGGCACGCTGGCCGTCACCCGGGAGAACCTGGGTGCCTTCGCCCAGGAGATCCTGGACGAGCCGGCCCCGAACGCCGCCATGTTCGAGCACCCCGTCGTGGAGCTCGCGGCCGACGACGACGGGCTGCCGAACCTGGAAGACGGCGACGTGCTGCACGCCCTGGCGGGCTTGAGCCGTCAGGCCGCGGCGAAGAAGCCCAAGGCCGCGCCGCCGATGCCGGCCAAGTCTGAACCTCCCGCGCCGGCGCCTGATCCGGCGCCGGCCAAGCCCGTCTTGGGAGCGGGCCAGGCCTGGCCCAACAAGGAGCCCGGAGGGACCGTGGGTCCCTTTTTCGGCCCCGTGTTGCGGGGGTCCCCGGCGTTCGAGGCCCTGGTCCAGAACGACAACCCTGCCATCCGCTTCCGCACCAGCGACAAGTCCGGCTCGGACCGCATGATGACGCCGCCCATGAAGGCGGCGCTGGATGCGCTGGCCACGAGCGTGGCTGCCGAGTGGCCAGGCGCGAGCCTCCGGGTGCTCCAGGGCTGGGACGAGGACCCGGCGCTGGCCAAGACCCCGGCCATGCAGGAAGGCCGCGGCGCCGAGCTCGGTGTGGCCAAGGCAGACGCGGGCCGTCTGGGCCGACTGGCAGCCCTGGCCACCAAGGCTGGCTTCGACTGGGTGGCGCACGTGGACGGCAGCCACGTCGCGGTCGCCGTGGCCGCTGCCCCAGCCAAGCCCGCGCCTGCCCAGGCGGCCACCCCGCCCCCCGCCAAGCTCCCCAAGCCCGCGGACCCTGCCCACCCTCACCCTGGTGCCCCGTGAGCAATCGTCTGCGTGAGTGTCAAGACCTTCAGCGTCACCGCCAGCGGGGGCTGCGCAAGCGCCGCAAGGCCGTCGCCAAGGCCACGGCGATGCAGCGGCGGGGCCGGCCGGCCCGATCGCTGCCCGTCCGGGTCGAAGCGGCCAAGCCGTGGCCGGCGGTCTCCCACCCGGACAAGCGCACCGCCTGGGTCGGCCTGCTCGGCACCATGCTGCACTGGCGCCGCAAGACCCAGGGCAACGCCAAGGCGGCGGACGCGGTCCAGGAGCTCGGGCAGCGCTGGGTCAAGCTCGTGGCCTCCGAGTCTGGCCTGACGGAGCAGGAGCAGCTCGATCTCTGGGCGGCGTCGGGCCTCAAGGAGCGCCCGGTCGACAAGCTCAGCGTGCGGGGCTGGGAGCAGCTGCTGCGCACCTATGGGCCCCTGTGGGTGATCTGGGGCGGCGGCGACAGCTCGCTACAGGGCGCCGTGGTGGTCGGCCTGGTGGGGAGCGGTCAGCCGAGGGGAACCCAGTTCGAGCTGCTGAACCCGCGCAGCGGCAAGCCGATGCGCGTGTCGTATGAGCGGCTCGTGGCCCGGGGCGCCACCCGGCTGATCCACTGGGCCGAAGGTGCCCGGCGTACCCAGAAGCTCGCCGGTCGAACCGAACCCAAGACCCAGGCCATGCAGGTCAGCGACCAGGGCCTGGCCTTCATCGCGCTGCAGGAGGGCTTTCAGCCCCGCCCCTTCGACGACGCCGCTGGCGACAGCACGGTGGGCCACGGTCATCGGCTGCACCCGGGCGCGACCGACGGCTCGGAACCCGCCGAGTTCGTCACGGGCATCGATCGCGCTGCCGCTCGCCGGCTGCTGGCCAAGGACCTGGTCGCCGTGGCCCAGCTGCTCAACCAGGAGCTCCGGGTCCCCGTGAAGCAGCACCAGTTCGACGCCCTCGCCAGCTTCGCCTTCCAGGCCGGGAGTCGGTTCTTCTCCGCGTCGTCGGTCCTGGCGTCCGTCAACGGCAACCGGCCCGAGGCCGTCGACGACGCGCTGCTCAAGTTCAGCCACGCCGGTGGACGGCAACAGCCCGATCTGCACAAGCGGCGCCAGGCCGAGGGACGCCTGTTCAACGACGGCAAGTACACCCCGGCCAACGGCGCCTGAACCCACCTCCTCCCTCACGACTCCGAGGCAGCCATGAATCGACTCCGACAAGTTCAGTCCCAGCTCGAAGACCGCGGCAGGCGGCCTGGGGGGCGCGTCAAGGCCTACCGCTACGCCGTCTCGACAGCGACCAAGACCCGCAAGCGGCCCGAGATTCGCAGCTTGAGCACCAAGGAGCGCAAGGCCCTCGTCGCCGCGATCCTCAAGCTCAAGGCCAGCGGCGGCTACAAGCGCTTCATCACGCTGCACGCCGGCAACATGGCCGGGGCCCACATGGGACCGGCCTTCTTGCCCTGGCACCGCCAGTTCATCCTGGAGTTCGAGCTCGCGCTGCGCAAGATCGACAAGAGCGTGATTCTGCCGTACTGGGACTGGCGCCTGGACGCGGCTTCGCCCAAGAAGTCCCCCCTGTGGGGCACCGATCTGTTCGGAGGAAACGGGACGGGCAAGAACCACTACGTGACCACCGGTCCGTTCAAGTGGGACGCCAAAACCGGCAAGGGCTGGCAGGTCTACGGCCGGACCGGCACCCTGCGCAAGGCCGGGATCCAGCGGACCTTTGGCGTCGATCCCGCCGACGGCACGGTCTACAAGATGCCGACGGGCAAGGAGATCGACGACACCCTCAAGCTGTCGACCTATGACGCCAAGCCCTGGGACACGAGCAGCGCGGGGTTCCGCAACGCGCTCGAGGGATGGCCGTCTGGGCCCAAGATGCACAACGTCGTGCACATGTGGGTGGGCGGGAGCATGTCCATGGTGCCCACCGCACCCAATGACCCCGTGTTCTTCGTCCACCACGCCAACGTGGACCGGCTGTGGTCCATGTGGATGAAGAAGCACGCCAAGTCCGACCCCTTCCTGCCGGCCAAGGGCGCTCGCTCGGGCCACAACCTGGATGACCTGATGTCCCCCTTTGGCAAGAAGGTCAAGGACATGCTCGACACGACCAAGCTCGGCTACACCTACTGACCCGCTCCCAAGGAGCCCCTCATGGCCATGAAGTCCTTTCAGGGCACCCCCTACGAGACCAAGAACGTGGGCGGTGAACCCCGCCTCGTCATCGCCGGACGCCCGGTGCACGTCACCCTCACTCCGGACGGTCGCTACCGGTCCCACGACCTGTTCCCGGCCTACGACAGCCTGGACCAGATCGCCAAGCAGCTGATCAAGTTCGACCCCGATCTCAAGGACACGTCGACCCTCGCCGCCAGCCTGGAGCGCAAGGGGCGGTCGAGTGTCGGTCGCAATCGCATGCGGGCGGTCGAGAAGCGCCAGGCGCGTCGCAGCGGCGGGGGGCGCACGCGAGCCCAAGCCGCGCCAGTGCTGTTCGGCATCGCGGGTCTGACGGCTGTCGATGCAGCGGGCCTGGGGTTGGGCGTGTTCGGTCTGCTGCCCGGCGTGTTCGCCAAGTCCGGGAGTCTGAACGTGAGCTCCCAGCAGGGCAAGCGCCTGCTCAAGGCGGGGCCGCAGAAGGTGAACACCTACACCTACCAGGTGCTGAGCGCGGTCTCGCCGCGCTTCTTCGGCAAGGCCAAGGCGCTGCTCGAGGTCACCTGGCAGGGCAATAGCTGGGGGGAGATCCAGGGGGCCCACGTGCGCCGCAACCTGGCCCAGACCACGTCGTGGGACAAGTCGTCGCTGAACGTCAACTACCGGATCATCGGGCAGCTCCCCCGCAAGTTCAAGGACCCGCGGGAGTGGCCGATCGTGTTCAGCTACGACGGCTCCTTCGACCCCATGGGCAACGGCCAGTACGAGTTCCAGGGAGAATTCGAGATCAACGCCTTCGGCGGCTTGAAGTGGCGCCGCCACGACGTGAAGAGCGTGTCGCTGGCCGACTGGGCCATCGGCGGGAACCCCAAGGACGCCGTGACCCGCGGGGCCGACCGGGCCTACACGGTGCCCAAGCTGCCGGCTGCGCAGAGGGCTCTGTTGATGAAGAATCTCAAGGCCCTGGGCAAGGTCCCGTGACGGGCCACGGGGTCCGCGAACGGGGCTGACGGTATGCTCGCCGTCACCCCAAGCGAGGAGCACCCATGAGCGGCACCGGCACCCCCAGCGACCCCTGGAACCTCACCACCCCGCCCGGCAAGTCCGGCTACCAGATCTGGCGCGACGAGGACAAGGGCGTGATCCACTGCCAGGTGGGCAAGACCTGGCTCCACTACAAGCCCAGCGCGATCGACGACCTGCACGCCATGCTCGTGGCCCACGGCGACTGGATGGAGCTGGGCAACAAGGACGAGAAGCAGGACACCAAGCCGAACACCGTCGAGGCCTGGGGCCGGTCGGCGGACAACCCGGTCGGCGGCTGGTATGGCCTGCGCAAGGGCTATCGAGGCCGGTTCGCGAACTACATCACCCCGATCCTCAAGGAGCAGGGCCGGGTCGAGTTCGAGAAGCAGGGCCGGGGCTGGTGGGTGCGGGCGATCTGAGCCCACTTGGACCAACCAGGGCGGGAGCGCGTCTCGTCGACGGCGTGAACCCGCCCACACCGGTGGGGGAAATCGCACAGTCGCGGTGAGCTGATCGCCGGGAAGGGCCGCTGGCAAGGGCCTCAGCCCCATGGCACGGCGCTTGCGAAGTGGCCTGGGCGACCCCTTTCTGGGATGGCCCCGTGTCTCCTCGCTCTCTCTCTCCCCTTGCACTTGGCCTGGCTCTGGCAGGCCTGGCCGTCGGCGCGGCCGCGCACGCCGACGGTCTATTCCGGGCGGATCAGACGCCCGGGGACGCCGCCGCCGTCGCGCTCGGTCAGTCCCAGTACCTGATGTGTGCGGCCTGTCATGGCCAGGACGGCGAAGGCAAGGTCGGCATCGCCCCCCGCCTGAACAGCACCAACTACCTGGCCATCGCGTCCAACGCCTTCCTGCGGGACACGATCGTCAAGGGCCGGGCCGGCACCAACATGGCGCCCTTTGGTGCGGGCATGTCCCCCGAGGCCGTGGACGGGCTGGTGGCCTACATCCGCTCATGGCAGACCACCCCGGGTCTGGTGCTGGACGAAGGCCCGCTCACCGGAGACGTGGCGACCGGCGAGCAGCTGTACAAGGACATCTGCGCCCGCTGCCATGGTCGTTCCGGGGCCGGCTACTCCGAGTCCGGCTCTGGCACCGGCATCGGCCGCGCGGGTTTCCTGGACGTGGCGTCCGACGGCTTCCTCCGCGCGGTGATCCTGGAGGGCAAGGACAACACGGCCATGCGCGCCTTCGACACCCGATCTCCGGTGGCCGTTGCGGACCTGGAGCGGTCCGAAGTCGACGCCATCATCCGATACCTCCGGGCCAACGCCTGGTAGCTGGGAGCCAAGACCCATGTCCAAGACACCCCTCGAAGAAGCCCGGAATCAGGAGATCCGCACCACCTTGCCCGACGAGCCTGCACTCACCGGGTTCACCCGCCGGCGGGTGCTTCGGAGCCTGGGCGCTGGGGCCGGCGCGGCCGCGGTGGCGTCGGGCTGCGGCCCTGACACCCCGCCGGACGCCGCGGGCCCCGACGTCAAGCCGACCCCCACGGCCACGGGGGACGAACCCCCCGCAGTCGACGTGCCCAACAACATCCTGGCCCAGTGTCCGTACTGCGGGGTCGGTTGCGGCACGCTGATCCAGACCGAGAAGGGCAAGATCGTCGGCATGGTGCCGGACCCGAAGCACCCGACCAACAAGGGTCTGCAGTGCATCAAGGGGCTGTCCAGCAACGAGGCGATCTACGTCGACCGACTCACGGTGCCGCTGATCCGCAAGGACATGACCGACCCGATGACCGGCCACGTGTCCGCCACCAAGGGGCGCTTCGACGACGAGCTGTTCCGTGAGGCCACGTGGGAAGAGGCCGAGGAGATGATCAGCCACAAGATCGCCGAGCTCGTGAAGCGGGACGGCGGCAACTCGATCGCGCTCTACGGCTCGGGCCAGCTCCCCGTCGAGGGCCAGTACCTCGAGAACCTGTTCATGAAGGGGGTGCTGGGCAGCAACACCATCGAGGCCAACGCGCGCATGTGCATGACCAGCGCGGTCACGGGCTACTTCAAGAGCCTGGGCAGCGACACGCCGCCCACCAGCTACGAGGACATCGAGCTGGCCGACATGGTCACCCACTGGGGCCACAACGCCCGCGGTGCCCACCCGATCGTCTTCTGGCGCATCGCCGACCACAAGAAGAAGAACGGCATACCGACGCTCATGGTCGACCCGCGCCGGACCGGCACGGTCATGGGCTACGAGGAGATCCAGGCCGAAAACTCCTACCACTTCCGCACGATCAACGGCGACATCAGCATCCACAACGCGCTCGCGCACGTGATGCTCACCAAGCACAAGGACGCGGTCGACTGGGATCTGCTGAAGAACCACACCACGGGCTGGGAGCCCTACGTCGAGGCCGTCCGTGCCCGGTACAGCCCGGAACAGGTCGCCGACATCACGATGGTCGACCCGGACTACCTCCGCAGGGTCGCCGAGCAGTGGGCCGAGGCTTCGGTCAAGGGCCGCGAGCGCGGCCAGGGCGGCGTCCTGACCTTCTGGGGAATCGGCTACAACCAGCACCTCCACGGCCAGAACAACACCGTCAGTCTGATCAACCTGATGGCCCTGACCGGCAACATCGGCCGTCCGGGCTGCGGGCCGTTCTCGATGACGGGCCAGCCCAACGCCATGGGGGAGCGGCTGACCGGGGGCCTGACCGGCCGCCTGCCCTTCAACCAGGGTCTGGGCAACGAGCAGTGGCGGGACCACATCGCCGATGCCTGGCGGGTCCCGCGGGAGCGGCTGGCCGAGGTCGCCCGCATGGAGAACCCGGGCATGGCCATCGGCATGATGGAGCGGGCGCTCAAGGGCGAGGTCACGGCGATGTTCCTCATCTACGCCACGCACATCGACTTGCCGGACCAGAACACCCTGGTCCGGCCGGCCTTGTCCAAGACCTTCAACGTGGTCCAGGAGATCTACCGCCACGCCCCCAACAACCTCTACGCCGACGTCATCCTGCCGGCGGCGACCTGGGGGGAGTGGGTCGGTGGGACCTACATCCAGTCCGAGCGGCGCTTCTACGTGACCGACGGCACGGCCAACCCGATCCCCGGCACCCGGCCGGACATGGACATGGTGATCGACAAGGGCATCATGATCGCCGACCTGTTGGGGCTCGACGGCAAGGCGATCTTCCCCTACGAGCGCATGGAGAACGGCTTCTTCAACCCCGAAGACGTGTTCCGGGACGTGGTCCGGGCCTCCAAGGGCTCCGACGCCGACATGACCGGCATGCTCGAGGTCGAAGAGCGCGACGGCATCGGTCTCTACGACCAGATCCGGCAGCACCGCGGCATCCAGTGGCCGGCGCCGACCTATGCCATCGCCAAGGCCGGCGGGACCAAGCGCCGCTACCTGGACCAGGAGGACGCCAGCTGGGCCGAGAAGCCCTATGGCTCCTTCCGCCACGCCGACGGCAAGCTGCACATCCACCTCTGCGAGCAGGACTACAGCGAGCGGGAAGAGGTCACGGCACAGCTGTCCCGGCTGGGCACCGATGAGGGCTTCTACGCCATCGACAACCTGCCGCTGCTGGAGAAAGCACGGGACCAGGGGCTGACGCCGGAGCTGCCGGACTTCGAGCACCAGGGCCTGCCAGCCGGCGAGGCGCCCGAGGGCACCTACCCCTACTGGATGGGCCTGGGCGTGGTCTACGAGCACTTCCACACCGCCAAGACCATCCGCTCCGGCACCACCCGCAAGCTGGTGCCTGAGCAGTACGTGGAGATGCACCCCAAGGACGCGGAGGATCTCGGCGTGATCGACGGGGAGTGGGTCGAGATCGAGACCCGCCGCGGGGTCATGCAGGCCCGAGTGAGCATCGGTCTGGACTCGGTGGTCCGACCCGCACGGAACCTGGTGCCCCAGGGCTACATGTTCAGTCCCTGGAACCTGTCGGTGGCGGACTCGGCGGACCCCAAGGACAACAAGTGGCTGGCGAACGCCATCAGCCACCGGGCCTTCGACCCGGTCAGCGGCCAGGTGGACTTCAAGAAGCTCGCGGCCCGGGTGAACAAGCTGCCGAACAGCTGAGGGCGGCATGAAGCCCGCACGCCGAACCATCCTGGGAGCCCTCCTCGCAGCGGGCGCGGCGCTGACCGGACAGTGGGTCGGTGCCCGCGACCGCCGCAAGGGGGGGGCGCTGCTGCGGCCACCCGGGGCCTTGCCCGAGGAAGACTTCAAGGCCACCTGCACCCGCTGCTTCCAGTGCGGCGAGATCTGCCCCAACGGCTGCATCCGCTTCCACGGGCTCGAGGAGGGGCTCCACGACGCCTTCACCCCATTCATCCGGCCCCGGGAGCGGGGCTGCACGGCCTGCATGAAGTGCACCCAGATCTGCCCCACGGGGGCTCTGACGCCCACCGACGCCGCCCCCGAAGTCGTGATGGCCCAGGTGAGCATGGGCCTGGCCCGGCTCAACCGGGAGATGTGCTACTCGTGGGCCGAGCCTGCCCGGACCTGTGGGGTCTGCTACCGGGCCTGTCCCTTTCCCGGCCAGGCGATGACCCTCGGGCTCTACGAGCGCCCTGTGGTGCACCGCGACAAGTGCATCGGCTGTGGCCTGTGTGAACAGGCCTGTGTGCACCTGCCCCAGGCCATCCGCATCCTGCCGGTGCAGTCGTGAGCGGGAGGGCCTGGACCCTGGCCCGTCGCACCGCCCAGGTGCTGTCGCTGCTCTTCGTGGTCTATGCCGCGGTGTCCCTGCACTGGCGCAACCTCCACGTGGCCCACAACTCCCGCCGGCTGGTGGGCCTGCTCCATGGAGACGCAGCGGCCTGGGCCTATGGGGTGAACGAGGATGCTCTGACCGCGTTCGGCGTGCCCCTGGCGGTCTCCGAGGGGTTCTTGGGCATGCCCTGGGGGGCCACCGCGTCGGGGGTCTCGCTGACCGATCCCCTGAGCCTGGTGGCGATGCTGTCCCAGGGCGCCGCGCCGCCGTCGTCCATGTGGCTCGCGGTGTTGTTGCCCCTGGCGGTGGCCGCGGTGCTGGGCAAGGTCTTCTGTTCCTGGCTGTGTCCAGCGCGGCTCACGTTCGAGGTCGGCGGGGCCGTACGGCAGGGCCTGCTCCGCCTCGAGGTGCCCCTGGGTGAGCTCCAGCTCCCCCGGCTCGGGCTCTGGGTCGCGCTGGGCACGGCTCTGTTCGCGGCCGGCGCCGGCATCGGCGTGTTCCACCTGGTGCTGCCGTACCTGGCCCTGTCCTCTGGACTGGCCCTGTCCCTGATGTTCGGGGGGGTGTCTGCGACCCTGGCCGTGTTCGGGGGCATGGTGCTGGTCGACGCCCTGATCGCGCCAGGTCAGATCTGCCACAGCCTGTGCCCGACCGGGGCGGTGCTCGAGTGGATGGGGCGCCGCTCGCCGCTGGCGTTGCGCAAGGTCCCCCTGGACCGGGACTGCGCGGCGGGCTGCAACCTGTGTCAGCGGGTCTGCCCCTTCGGCTTGTTCCCAGGCCGCGAGACCCACCGGCCGGCCTGTGACACCTGTGGCCGCTGCACCCGCGTCTGCCCCGACCGGCGCCTCTCTCCTACCTGGAGCCTCCGATGAGCTGGATGTTGACCCTGGTCCTGGGCCTGGGGCCCGTCTACGCCCACCACAACAAGGGCCTGCCCCACTACGGATACTTCGAGAACTACCCCCAGGTCCCCACCCAGGAGTACGTGGTCATCGACGGGCGCTGGGAGGTGGGGGCGACCCTCTTCAACTTCCAGGGCCTGCGGGACCGGACCACGTCCGAGACGCCCAACGACGTCAAGTTCTACATGTACGCCTATGACCTGGACGCCGACGCCGGGTACAGCGGGCCGCTCCAGGTCCGGATCACCCACGGGGGCGAGACGGTCGCCCTGCTGGAGCGCCTGGAGCCCGACGGCGAAGGGGTCTACATCAGCCGGGAGACCCTGCCCCGATCCGGGGACTACGACCTGGTCTACGTGATCGGCGGGGACGAGATCGCGCTGCCCTTCTCGGTGGACCTGGAGGCGGACCGGGTGGCTTGGGGCCTCTTGCTCGGGCTGGGCGCGGGCCTGGGAGGCTTGTTCCTGCTCGCGCTGATGGGGCGCGAGCGCCGCCTGGTGCGGCGTGCCGCGGCGCCAGCGGGGGCCTGATGGACCACTCGACCATGGAGCACATCCGCCTGCCCGACGGGGGCATGGTGATGGTGATGCAGGGCATGCCGGGCTGGCTCTTCGGGCTGGCGATCGGCGCGGTCATCCTGCTGTCATTTGTCGTGGTCGAGTGGCGGGGCCTGGCCGATGGTCCCGGGTGGACCTGGAACCTGACCCGCTCCCCCCGGGTCCACCGCCTGGTGCGCCAGCGCTGGTTCCAGCCGGCCTTTCAGCTGCCGGTGCTGGCGCTGTTCGGCTTCGTGATCTACGCCGGGCTCTTCGGCAGCTTCGCCAAGAACCTGGCGCCGGTGATGGTCTGGACCCTCTGGTGGGCGGCGCTGATCTTCGTGGTGGCCCTGGCCGGCAACGTGTGGTGCTTCGTGTGTCCCTGGGACGCGGCCGCCAACGTGATGACCCGGCTGACCCTGTGGAAGAAGCGGGCGTCGCTGTCCCTGGGCCTGGCCCTGCCGGCGTCGCTGCAGAACGTCTACCCGGCCATCGCTCTGTTCGTGGTCCTGACCTGGCTGGAGCTGGGCTTTGGCATCACCAACAACCCCCGCCAGACCGCGGTGCTCGGGCTGGCGATGGTCGCGGCGGCGGTGGGCATGGCGCTGGTCTTCGAGAAGAAGGCCTTCTGCCGCTCGTTCTGCTTCGTAGGCCGGATCAGTGGCATGTACAGCATGTTCTCGCCGGTCGAGATCCGCCCTCGGGACCGGCGGGTCTGCGGGGTCTGCACGACCCGGGACTGCCTGACCGGCAACGACCGGGGCTATGCCTGCCCGACGGGCCTGGACCTGGGCGAGCTCGACGTCAGCACCCACTGCATCAGCTGCACCGAGTGCTTCAAGACCTGCCCGTCGCTGGCCCCTGCGGTCCGGCTGCGGCCCCTGAACCGGGACATCTCCCGAGTGCGGACGCCGCGCGGCGACGAGGCCTGGCTGGCCCTGGTCCTGCTCGCGCTGACGGGCTTCCACGGCCTCTCGATGACCCCGGTCTGGCAGGACTACAGCCCGGGCAGCACGGACATCGTGACCTCGCTCTCCCAGTGGACCGGCCTGGCCGAGCTGGGCGCGTTCACGGTGGGCATGGTCGGGGTGATGGCGGCGCCGCTGCTGGCCTATGCGCTGGTGAACGAGCTGGCGTGGCGCTGGAGCGGACGGACCGTGGGCCGCAAGGACCTGTTCGTGGCCTACGCCTACGCGGTCCTGCCAGTGGCGCTCTTCTACCACCTGGCCCACAACGCCATGCACCTGTTCATGGAGGGCCAGGACGTGGTGCCGCTGTTGTCCGATCCCCTGGGCCGCGGCGCCGACTGGTTCGGCACGGCCAGCTGGCACATGGACCCGCTGCTCGGTCAGAACGCGACCTGGGCCGTCCAGGTGAGCCTCATCCTGGTGGGCCACGTGGCGGGCATCGTGGCGAGCCACCGGATCTCCCGGCGCCTGTTCGCCGACCCGGTCCAGGCCCGTCGCAGCCTGCTACCGATGCTGGTGATGATGATCGTGCTGTCGGTGCTCGGCCTGTGGCTCATGCACCTGGACATGAACATGCGCATGGGGCGGATGTAGTGCCGCGCTTGAGCCTGGGCACGCTCTTGGGCACGTCGCCGGCCGGCACGGTGTGGCCCCGGCCGCCCGGCGCGGTCGAGGAGGGCCGCTTCAAGGCCCTGTGCACCCGCTGTGGCGACTGCACCGCCGCGTGCCCCCACGGGGCCATCGGGGCGCTGCGGGACGGCACGCCGGCCATGGACCCGAACCGGGTGCCCTGTCACCTCTGCGACGGCCTGCCGTGCGTCGCGAGCTGCGGCGAGGAGGCCCTGGAGCCGGTGACGCCGGAGCTGGTCTTCCTGGGGCTGGCGCGGATCCTGCCGGAGAAGTGCTTCCCGTTCCAGGGGCCCGAGTGTGGGTCCTGCCGGCCCGCCTGTCCGTCCAGGGCCATCACCCTGGTGCGCACCCGCCCGGTCATCGACAGTGACCGCTGCAGCGGCTGTGGGCTGTGCAAGGACGCCTGTCCCGTGTTCGGCGGGGCCGTGGTGGTGGACCTGTGAGCCGGCCGCGTGGGCGGGGCCGAGGGCTGCTTGTCCTAGGGGCTCAGCACGACTACACCCCAGGAATGGAGACGTGGCGCGAGGTGGCGGAGTTCGTGGCGTTCGCACCCGCCGACGCGGCGAGGCTGGCCGCGCTCCTGCCCCTCGCGGAGCCCCAGCTCGCCGCCATCTCCGATCGCTTCTACGCCGCCATCCAGGCCAACGAGGGGGCGGCCAGCGTGCTCTCCGGCCCGGCTCAGGTCGAGCGCCTCAAGGTCACGCTCGTCCAGTGGATGCGGGAGCTGCTGGCCGGGCCGCACGATGACGCCTATTGGGCGCGGCGGCATCGGATCGGGCACGTGCACGTCCAGGTGGGCCTGCCCAACCGCTACGTGTTCGGAGCCATGAACGTGATCCGCGACGCGCTGGTCCAGGTGGCCCTGGCGAAGCTGGCGCCGGGTCCCGCTCAGGAGACCGTGGTCGCCCTCCAGCGCATCACCGACATCGAGCTGGCGGTCATGAGCGGCGCCTGGATGGAGGCCCACGAGGCGCTGGAGCTGGCCGGGCTTCAGTCCCTGATCGTCGAGAACCTGCCCACCACGGTGCTGTGTCTGGACGGGAGCCTGGAGGTCACGGCGGCGTCCCGGGCCCCGAGGCACGGCCAGACGGGCCTGCGGGCCTACCTGGACGCCGAGCTGATCGAGGCTGCGCGGCTGGGGGAGCGCGCTTGTGAGGCCTTCGAGACCGGGCGGGCCCTGAGCCTGACCCGGGTCGTGACCCCGGCTCGCCGGCACTTCCACATCACGGTCCTGCCGTTGGAGCACCCGCTGGCCCGGGTGCTGGTGCACATCGACGAGGTGACCGACTCGGTCCAGGTCGAAGCGCGGCTGCGGGACGCCGAGTACCTGGCCCAGGTCGGCAGCCTGGCGGCCAACGTGGCCCATGAGGTGCGCAATCCCCTGGCGGCCATCCACGCGACCCTCCAGGTGATCGTGGGTTCGCTGCCCGCCGACGACGAGCGCCGCGGGGTGCTCGACAAGGTCCAGCGGCACGTGCACAGGCTGGACCGGCTGGTGACCGACCTGTTGAGCTTCGCGCGCCCGGTGGAGCTCCAGTCCGAGCTGCTGGACCTGGCCCAGGTGGCCCGGGACGCGGGCGACGCGAGCGCGGCGCAGCCGGAGCTCACCGTCGAGCCTGGGAGCACCGCCGTCCAAGGGGATCCGTTCCACGTCCAACAGATCCTGGTGAACCTGTTGCAGAACGCCCGCCACGCCAGCGGGCCCGACGGGTCGGTCCAGCTGATCGTCCGTTCCGACGCCACGCTGGTGGTCCAGGACGGCGGACCGGGCATCCACGACGACGTGGTCGGCCGGCTGTTCGAGCCCTTCGTGACCACCAAGGCACGAGGCACGGGACTCGGGCTGGCCATCTCCCGCAAGCTCGCACGTGCCATGGGGGGCCAGCTCGACCTGCTGGCCACTCGGGGGCCTGCGGGGGGCGCCGTGTTCCGACTCAGTCTTGCGCCGGCGTCGTCGCCGCCGGGAGCAGACCGTGCTTCTCCAGCCGATAGCGCAGCGCATAGCGGCTGATGTGGAGCAGGCGGGCGGCCGCGGACTGGTTGCCTTCGGTGCGGGCCATGGCCTGGCCCAGCAAGGAGCGCTCCACCGCCTCCAGGTCGACCCCGTCTGCGGGCAGGGTGAACGGGACGTCGCCGCCCGACGACGGCTGGGCCCCGTAGCGGAGTTCTGGCGGCAGGTGTTCCAGCGTCACGACGGTCTGGTCGGCGCCCTCCAAGATCACGATGCGCTCCATGACGTTGCGCAGCTCCCGCACATTGCCCGGCCAGTGCCACGCCTGGAGGCGCCGCACGGCCTCGGCCGAGAGACCGATGATGTCCCGGCCGAAGTCCTTGTTGAAGCGCTTGACGAAGTGCTCGGCGAGCATGGGGATGTCCTCGCGCCGCTCGCGCAGGGACGGGACCTGGATGCCGATCACGTTGAGGCGGAAGTACAGGTCCTTCCGGAAGCGGCCCTCGCGGACCTCGGTGGCCAGGTCCCGGTTGGTGGCGGCGATGACGCCCGCGTCCAGGGTCAGGTCCGCCAGCCCGCCGACCCGCTTGAAGCGCCGGTTCTCCAGGGCCCTGAGCAGCTTGGCCTGGGTGCCGGGGCTCATCTCGCCGATCTCGTCGAGGAAGATCGTGCCCCGCCGGGCGACCTCGAACAGGCCCCGCTTGGTGGTCTTGGCGTCCGTGAAGGACCCCCGCTCGTGGCCGAAGAGCTCGCTCTCGATGAGCTGGTCCGGCAGGCTGGCGCAATCGACCTCCATGAAGGGGCCGCTGCTGCGCGGGCCTCGCTCGTGGATGGCGCGGGCGATCAGGTCCTTGCCGGTGCCTGACTCCCCGGTCAGCAACACGGTGGGGGTGTCGACGTCCTCGAGCTTGCCCAGGGTCTGGAACAGCCGGTGCATCGCCCGCGAGTCCCCCAGGATCCGGTCATAGGCCTGGGCGTCTCGCTGGCGCAGGTAGTGGACCTCGCCCTCCAGGCGCTTGGCCTCGAGCACCCGCTCGACGGCCAGGCTGATCTCCCGCAGGTCGAAGGGCTTCTGCAGGTACTCCGACGCGCCGAGCCGGGTCGCCTCGATGGCGTCGTCGACGCCGCCGTGGGCGGTCAGCACGATGACTGGCACGTCCCGGCCGGCCTCCCGCAGGCTGCGCAGGACCCCCAGGCCGTCCAACCGGGGCATCTTCACGTCGGTGATGATCAGGTCCGGGGCGCGGGCTTCGACCAGCGCCAGGCACTCCACGCCGTCGGCGGCCACCACCGCCTCGTAGCCCTCGCCGGTCAGGTGTTGCCGCAGCGACCAGCGGATGAGCTCCTCGTCGTCACAGATCAGGACCAGCCGGGTCGTGTCCACGGGCGCTCCTTCCCTGGTTGGCAACGCACCTTGGGTGTATAGCAAGCCGCGTGCCAAGGGAGACGGGGTGTTCAGGTGCCGGCGCAGGGCCCGGACTCTCCCCACAGCGCCCGCTGGCGGACTCGGCCTGGCGCGTGGGAGATCACGCTGCCGATGATCAGTGCGCACCACAGGGCCGGCACGAGGAAGGGGGGCCACACGCAGGCGATGACCAGCAGGAGCAGCTTGGCGAGGATGGCCCACGACTGCAGGTAGCGAAAGTAGTCCGCCCCGCCCTTGGCCACGTCGGCCGCCACAAGGGACAGGCCGGAGAGCAGGGTGAGGGTGAGCCAGGGCTCGGTGGGCTGGCCAAAGGTCGCGGCGCCGATCAGCAAGGCGACCGCGCCCAGGTGACCGGTCCGGAGGGCGATCCTGAGCCACCGGGGCACGGTGGCAGGGTCGGCGATGGCGGCGGATGAAGGCATCTACAAGGTCGGCACGATGACGCACGCCACGATCAGCACGGCGCAGCACGCCATGGTGATCCGGAAGATGTTCTGGGCCAGGCAGTCGGGACAGAAGGGCTTGTCTTGGGCCATGAGGTCCTCCTGGCTCGCTGCAGGGCAAGCCCCGTGCCATGGCTGCACCCCCCTGGGCCGGGCAGCTGGACGCGCTCCCGCTCCCGGTCCGCTGGTGGACGCTGTCGCTGTCGCGGTGCCTTCGGCGGGTGCTCTTGGGGCCTTTGACACACCCCCCGTGTTCGATGCCACACAGGTTCCGCGCTTCAGTCCTGGTCCGGCCACGCCTCGCTGGGCTCAGAGTCGCGCCAGTCCTCCTCCGGCGGCAGCTCCATGGGCAGGGCTCGGCGCTCGCCGGGCTTCCAGCGCCACGTGGCACCGAGGGTGATCTGGGGGGCGAGCAGGCCTGTCCAGCGGGGCCAGAGCTCGTGCAGCCCAACGCTCAGGGTCAGGCCACGGGGATTTCCGAAGGTGCCCCAGAGCCCGGCCTCCAGGTAGGACTCCCAGCGGTTGTACGCGGGGTCCAGGCCCGATCGGACCTGGGTGCGGCCTCGGGTGGCCCGCACGAGCCCCGAGAGCATGAACCAGTCCCTCGGCCGCCAGGAGACCCAGCTCCCCGCGCTCAAGGCACCGGAGACGTAGGCGTATTCCACCCGCTCGTCGGGGTGACTCTCTGGAGAGCCGTCGCCGTCCCCGTCGTAGTAGGGGGTGTAGGCGCCCGTGGCCGTCGCTGCCGTGAGGCCCACCGTGGGGGTCAGCTGCCACGCGCGGTGCCGCTTCCACGCCAGGGACGCCGCAGCGGAGCCCGAGAAGCCCTGGATGGTCTTGGCCGCGTGGGTGCGCAAGGTCAGCCGGTCGGTCAGGCCGTATCCGACCCCGGCCCTCAGCCAGCCGGCGTCCCAGTCTGGCCACAGCCAGAAGTCTCCCAGCCCGAGCTCGCCAAAGGGGATCAGGCCCGTGCCCGCACCCAGGTCCAGCTCCCCCCGCTCCAAGACCTCGGCTTCGCTGCCCACGGGGGCCGGCGGGGGGACCACGTGGACCAGAGGACTGCAGCCGGCCAGCAGCAGCCCTGCCGCCACACTTGTCCCCTGTCTCACAAGTTCGCGAGGTGAGTCGCGCCGCAATCGGCGTCGCTGGCAAGGCGCGGCGACGCAGTCGTGGCCGAGTCACGTCCAGGAGCCGGAACGCCGCCAGCGGCGTCGAGGGCAAGCGAATCGCCCGAGAACTTGTGGGACAGGGGACTATTCATCGGGTGCTCCCGCCGCCGGCCCTGGGCGCAGCTTAGCCGCTGTCTTCGGCCAGCAGCGCCTCGATCACCTCCCGGATCTCGGTCAGGTCTGACTCGACCGACAGGAAGCGCACGATGCCCTGGGCGTCCACGACCACGTGGATCGGGTAGGGGCCAGTGCGCTCGCCGGCCTCGCTCAGGTCATAGGCGTCGATCAAGGTCCTGGACGGGTCCAGGATCACGGGGAGCTCCAGGCCGTAGAGCTGGGTGAAGTAGGTCACCTCGCCCTTGGTCTCTGGGGAGCCCAGGTAGACCTGGACCGGCTCTTCGGCCAGGGGCTCGGCGATGGCCTGGGGGATGTCCGGAACCTCCAGACTGCAGATCTGTCAGCCGGGAGAGAACCAGGCGATGTAGGCGATCCGGCCGAGCAGGTCGTCCTGGGTCAGCACCGACTGGGTCTGGTTCGGGGGGGTGTAGGACTCCAGTGAGAAGTCCGGGTGAGGCTGGCCCAGGGTGGTGTCGGCCAGCGTCAAGGCCAGGGTGCCGGAGGGCTCGTCGGGGTCGTTGCTGGTCCAGGGGAGCAGGGCATCGGTCGGGGTGCCGTCGGGGCTCAGCCGCAGGGTCTGGCGCTCCCCGGGGCCCAGGGTCAGCGCGGCGGGGTCCACGGTCCACCCCTCGGTCTCTCCAAAGGCCAGGCTCAGGTCCTCGGCCCCCCCGTTGAGCACCGAGGTGGACTGGCTGCCGGCCTGTTCGACGGGCCACCAGAGCTCACTGCTCAGGTCCACCTCGGCGCCGGCCACCCCGTCGGTGCGTTCCATCAGGGTGAGCTTCTTCCACTCCGCCACCAGGACCCGGCCGCCGCTCAGGGCTCCCAGGGCCATGGCGCTCTCGGCGCTGGGCTCGTGGCCGACCATCACGGGCTCGTCGCCGCCGAGCCAGGTCAGCATGATCTGGCTCCAGGCGCTGGCCCAGAGGTAGTCGCCGTCCAGGGACACGCCGTAGACCCCGCCGGGCGAGGGCAGCTCGCCGCGCAGCACCAGCGCGTCGTCCACCACGGCCAGGATCGCCACCCCGTCGGCGCCCTGGGCCACCGCCACGTGGGTGCCGTCGAAGTCCAGGTCCCAGCCGGTGACCCCCAGGCCCAGCCGGTCCAGCTCGATGGGATCGGTGGGGTCGGACCAGTCGATGAGCACGACCTCGTCGGCGTCGGTGATCACGGCGCGGCCGTCGACCAGCCCGGCGCCGACCGCCCACGTGGCCGGGAACACCGCCAGGGTCTCGAGGTCCCGGTCCAGCAGCCAGGCGCCGTCATCATGGGCGGACACCAGCACCCGGCCGTTCTCGCAGTCCAGGTCCTCGGAGCCGGCGGACCAGGGCTGGGCTCGCCGGACGATGGTCGCCTCGTCGGGCACGGAAACGTCGACCTTCCACATCTCGTTGACCTTGGTCGTGACCCACGCCGTCTGGATGCTCGGGTCCCACTCGACGTGAAAGCCGTTGTGGTCCGCGACTTCGAGGGTGATCTCGAAGGTGTCGATGTCCACCACCACGAAGCCGTTGTTCGCCACGACCAGGGCACGGTCTTCGCTGATCTGGGCGGCGTCGAGGGTCTCCCACGCCCACTGGGTCTCGGTCGCGCCCAGGGTCTGGATCGGATCGCCGCGGGTGAAGCCCTCGGGGAGCTGACCCAGGGGCTCGGCGGTGTCGGTGGGCGTCCAGGTCGGGCTGTCGGCTGGGGTCGAGTCGGAGCCGCTCACGGAGGGAGGCGGCGGCACGTCGCCGCCGGTGCAGGCCAGGGCCAGGAGGAGGAGGCTCACCGGGAGGGTGATGCCGCTACTTGGCCGTGGCTTCAGCCGTGGCTGTGTTGTCGTACCGGGCCCACTTCTGCGCCGCGTCCCAGCCGATGGGCGTCTCCTTGGAGCGCTTGAGGGTCAGCCGGGCGGTGTCGAAGAAGCCCTCGAGGGTGCGGAACATGCTGCTGGTGTCGATCCAGCAGGCCCGCATGCAGCCCTCGCAGTTGCCGGCCTCCATCATGCGCTGGCGCTCGTACTCGCTGGACCAGAAGTACTCCTCGAAGCCCGGGTCCAGGATGTGCACGTAGTTGTGACTGGTGCGGTGGCAGATGGTCATCTGGCCATTTGGCGAGACCGAGAAGTACAACCGCCCGGCGTCGCAGCCGTCGGGCGGGAAGCGGCCGGTCTTGAGGTAGGTCCGGCTGGACTCGAGGTACGGGGTCGAGCTCAGGATCGGCCAGCCGTCCTTCTTCATGCGGATCAGGGTCTCGTAGGTCCGGTCGATCCGGTCAGCCACGCTGCCCTGGGGTCCGGCGACCAGGCCCATCTCGGGGCGGTGGCGGATGAAGCGGGCTTCCCAGTTGCGCACGCCGTCCTTGGCGTTGGCGAGCAGCTCGATGGGCAGGAAGGACACGTGGAAGCCGATGGCCTTGGCGAAGCGCACGATGTCCGGCAGCTCTTCGAGGTTCAGGTTGCTGACCACGCAGTTGATGACGGGCATGCCGTCGGTGCCGTGGAGCTGTTCCCCGAGCCAGGCCATGTTCTTCACGGCGCCGGTCCAGCTGCCCTCCTGCTCGCAGATGTAGTCGAAGCGCTCGGGGTACAGGCTGTCCAGGCTGATGCTGAAGTTGCGCACCCCGTAGTCCAGGCACTTCTGCAGGCGCTCTCGGGGCACGTTGACCGCGTTGGTGAGCAGGCGCACGTTGACGCCGGCGTCGACGAAGAGCTTGCCGACCTCTTCGATGTCGTCGCGGGCAAAGGGCTCGCCGCCACCGATGCTGCACTGGACCACGCCCAGGCGGTTGAAGAGCCGCGCCATCTGCCCGATCTCGGGCAGCTCCATCTCCTCCTTGCGGTTCCCATAGCGCCAGATCCCGCACATCTTGCAGGTCAGGTCGCACCGGTGGGTGATGCCGTAGTGGGCATAGACCGGTACCTTTCGGGTAAGGAAGGCCTTGCCGATGCGGGCGTAGTGGTGGGGCTTCAAGGGGCGGTCCGTCGCCAGGGGGCCTGCAAAGTATAGCGGGGCCGGAGGTGCCTGGACGAGGTGAGCTCAGTGGCGGCCTCTGTAGCGGCGCCACGAGGCCTGCCGGCGGAGGTCTCCGCCTTGGAGGAAGCTGAAGCGCGGATCACCGAGCACGCAGGAGACCAGGCGCGTGGCCGGGGTCTGACTCGCGGCGACGCGCTCGACGCTGCGGCGGTGCAGCCCGAGCTCCCGAGCGATGTCCGCACAGGAAAGGGGCGTGAAGAGACGAAGGCTGCGGACCAGGAGCTGACGGGGCGAGCCCCGGCGGTCTAGCTCGTCCATGGGCGTGCGGGTCAGCGAAGAGACGGCCGCCACGACAGCCTCGAGGTCGGCCTGGTCGGCGCCGATGGGGAGGTCCGTGCCGTGCACGTGCACGGTGGGGTCTGCGCTGACGTAGTGGTGGTAGCGGTGGGGATCAGCGACCCGGGCTCTCGCCGCCGGCAAGGCCAGGCCGACCCGGTCCCGGTGGGTGGACCAGGGCCAGGACAGGGGGTCGCTGGCGAGACCGGCACGGCACGGATTGAGGTGCACGTAGCGCTCGGAGCGCCGGAGCTTCGTGCGGCCCTGGACCGTGTCCGGCGGGTCCGGACGGCGCCAGAGGGATCCGGTCAGCGACAAGCGGGTGTGCCGCCAGCGGGCGTAGCTGCGCAGAGCCACCCCCAGCGCAGCGTGTACGTCCCGGGCATGAAGCAGGTGCAGGTGGTCCGGCATCAGGCACAGGGCCAACGGGTCCGGGACTTCGCGCAGGACGGTGCGCCAGAGGGCCAGGGCCTCGACGTGGGTGGTGAACGCGAGGCGATCGGGACGGGTGCGGACAGCATGGTGGAGTGGCATGACCCAAGGCGCAGCACGAGCTGTGCCACCCGCGCGAACGGGGCTCCCCGGGCGTTCGCGCGTCGCGAGGCCTGGCGAAGGGCCGTCAGGTGTCGACGGATCGACAGTCAGCGAGCGTGAACGCCGCAGGGCGCGCAGACAGAGCCATCGAGTGTCGGTGGGGGGCGTGCCAACAGGGGTAGCGACCGCCAGGAACGGCCCGTTTGGGCCGACTGACCTCCTCGGACCCGGTGCAGGAGCGTGCATTGCGACACCCGACCCCTCTGTCTGCAGCGGGTGCGGCGTTCAGGCCCTCTGACGGCCCCGGTCCGCGGGCTCCGCGGACGCCGCAGTGCGCCCACGCTCGACTACCATGCGCCCAGGAGACGCCGATGACCGCTGCGCTGCTGTTCGCCCTGCTCGCCTGTTCCGACAAGGACACCACCGCCAGCGGCGACACCGGTGCCGGCGACTGCGAGCCCGCCGTCGAGCTGTGCGACGGCGCCGACAACGACTGCGACGGCACCGTCGACGAGGAACCGACGGACGGCGTGGAGGTGTACGTCGACGGAGACGGTGACGGCTATGGCGACGGCGACAACGTGCTCGGCTGCGCCGACGCCAGCGGCTACGCGGCCGAGGCCGGCGACTGCGACGACGGCAATCCTTCCGTCCACCCCGGCGCCACCGAGATCTGCGACGGCGCCGACAACGACTGCGACACCCTGACCGACGACGAGGACGACGATCTCGACACGTCGTCGATCACCCCGACCTACCCCGACAACGACGGCGATGGCTACGGCGACACCGCCAGCGAGACACTGGTGTGCAGCCCACCCCCGGATCACATCCTGGACGGCAACGACTGCGACGACACGGACGCCTGGACCTACCCGGGGGCTGCCGAGGTCTGCGACGGCAAGAAGACCGACTGCGAGGACACGGCCTGGCTGAGCGACGTGGGGCTGGCCAGCTGGTACAGCGACACGGACGCGGCGTGGACCGACCTGACCGCGACGCTGTCCGCGGGCACCGAGACCGTGCCCGTGTCCTGGACGTCCGACGGCGACGGCGTGCTGAACCTGTGCGAGGCCACCTGGTACCTGGATCTGACCTTGGACCACGCCGTCCAGGTGGTCGGCAAGGAGGGCCAGGACGCGGTGATCCTGAGCGGGGGCGACGCCGGTTCGATCGTGACCATCACAGACGATGAGGCGTCGGTGATCGTCAACGGGCTGACCCTGACCCAGGGCTTGGCCACTCACGACCTGACCCTGGGTGACGACACCCGCACCGTGGGGGGCGCGGTGTGGTGCACCGGCAAGGCGGTGCTGAGCCTGGATCACGTCACCCTGAGCGACAACACGTCGACCGGCTACGGCGGTGCGGTCGGGGTCGAGGGCTGCAACCTGTCGCTGTCCCACGTGACCGGCACGGGCAACGCGGCCTACCACGGTGGGTTCCTGGTCGCCCTGGAGAGCCCGGTCACTGTGAGCGACAGCCACTTCGAGGGCAACCACGCCGACGTGGAGGGCGGTGCCTTCTACCTGGGTGGCGGCGTGAACCTGACGGTCGCCGACACCACGTTCACCGGCAACGACGCCTATGAGGGCGGCGCCGTGCGCGGCGAGGAGCGGGGCCGGGCGGGGTCCAACACCCTGGGCTTCACCGACAGCACCCTGAGCGCCAACACGGCCACCCAGGGAGGCGCCCTGGCGGCGGACGACGGCGGGGACCTGACCCTGGAAGGCTGCACCTTCGAAGGCAACCTGGCCTACGACAAGGGCGGCGCGGTGATCACGGACATTCGAGGGGCCACGGTGACGTCCTGCGCCTTCACGGACAACGAGGCCCTGGACGACGGGGGAGCCATGAGCCTGGTCCTGGAGCTGCTGAGCGTCGAAGGCAGCTCCTTCTCGGGCAACCTGGCCGAAGACGGCGCGGCCCTGGACCTGGGCGCGGACAAGTCCACGATCACCAGCTCGGACTTCACCGACAACGCGGCCTCCCGCAGCGGGGGCGCCATCGCGGTCCGAGATGCCGACGCGGGCGTCGAGGGCACGGACCTGAGCTTCACCGGCAATTCCGCCGAGCGCGACGGCGGGGCCATCTACGCGGCGGACGGCGCCAAACTCTCCCTGGAGTCCTGTGCCCTGACCAGCAACTCGTCCGGCCGGAGCGGCGGTGCCATCGGTGCCGACGTGGCCGATGTCTCCCTCCAGGACACCAGCTTCACCACGAACAGCGCCGGGACGGACCGCGCGGGCGGCGCCATCTGGCTGGAGAACGGCAACCTGGGCGCCGACGCGGTCACCTTCGAGGGCAACACGGCGACCCGCGGCGGGGCCGTGGCACTGGAGCTGGGCATCTCGAACATGGCCAGCGTCACGTTCACGGACAACACAGCCGACAGCGGCGGCGGCCTGTGGCTGAGCCTGTCCCTGCTCGACGTGGCGTCGGGGGACTTCAGCGGCAACACCCCCGACGACACCTATGTCGACGACGCCTCCGACACCGACACCTGGGGCACGGGGGCGAGCTTCGCCTGTGACCTGGAGGGCTGCGAGTAGCCGGCGAAGGTCCGTGCGCCGGGCCGAGTTCCGCGGCGACTGTGGGACCCTGGGGGCGACGCCAGGTTGCCGTGCACCCCTTTGAAGCCACAAATCGCTACTTGAGCCTGGGCGAGCTCGGTCGGGGTGGCATGGGCGTGGTCTACCGGGTGCTCGACGACGAACAGCGCACCGAGATGGCGCTGAAGACCATCGAGGATCTGGACCCGGACAAGCTCTACCGGCTCAAGCAGGAATTCCGCTTCCTGGCCGGGCTCCACCATCCCAACCTGGTCCGGCTCTACGACCTGGTGGCGTCGACGAGCAGCGTGTTCTACACGATGGAGCTGGTCGAAGGCACCGAGCTCGCCCAACACGTGCGTCGGGGACTCGGCCCCGGAGAGGCGCTGGACACCCCCGCCATGGCCCGGCTGACCGCGGCCACCGACCAGCTGGTGCAGGGGCTCTCCTACCTGCACAGCCATGACAAGATCCACCGAGACGTCAAGCCCTCCAACGTGATGGTCGACGGCGACGGGCGGGTCGTGCTGCTGGACTTCGGCCTGGGTTCACCGATCAGCGCCGATCAGCTGGACACGACCCTGGGCGCGCTCGCGGGCACGCTGCCCTACCTGCCTCCGGAGCGGCTGTTCGACGCACCCCCAGACCCGGGCGGAGACTGGTACGCCGTCGGCGTGATGCTCTACGAGATGGTCACGGGCGAGCTGCCTTTTGCGGGTCCCGTGCCCGTGATGATGCGGCAGAAGGAGTCCGCCATCCCAGTGGCAGGGGAGCGCTGCCCCGGCCTGCCTCCCGCGCTGGACTCCCTCATCTCCCGGCTCTTGGCCCCGCACCCCCGAGCCAGGGCCGGAGCCCAGGACGTGGCAGAGGCCATGGGGGAGCTGGGCGCAACCACCAGGCCCAAGCTGGCCAGCGCCGCGCCACCTCCGAGTCTCTTCGTGGGTCGGGTGCGAGAGCTGGAGGCGCTCCGGACCTGGCACCGAGACCGGCCGTCAGCGGGCCCGACGGTGATCCACGTGCACGGGCTCTCCGGCATGGGCAAGTCCGCGCTCGTGACTCGTTGGGCCGAGTCGCTGCGGAGATCGGTCCTGTTGGATGGACGCTGTGGACCCCACGAGAACGTGCCCTTCAAGGCCCTCGACTCCGTGATCGATGCTCTGTCCCACCACGTGATCCGGCTGAAGTCAGAGGGGGAGCAGATCCGCGCGCCGGTGGGCCTGCGGGCCTTGGTGGACCTGTTTCCTGTGCTTGCGCGGGTACCGGAGTGGCGACACCCCACCGAGTCAGGCGTGGCGCGCGAGCCGCGGGAGCGGCGTCGACAAGGCATCCAGGCCCTGGTCCAGCTGTTCGGGCGCCTGGCGCGCCGACAGTCGCTCGTGGTCTGGGTCGACGACATCCAGTGGGGTGACCGCGACAGCCTGCCCATGCTCGAGGCTCTGATCTCCGGTCCTCTGGCACCGCCGATCACCTGGATCTTCTCCTGGCGCTCCGAGGACCGGGACCACTCCGACGCGCTGAGCGCCGTTCGAGCGCTCGTGCCCTGGGGCGGCGGCCCCGTCAAGACTCTGGAGATCACGCCACTGCCCGACTCGGAGCGCCTCATGCTCGCTCGCCGGATGCTGGGCGTCGGTGCCCAGGGCCTCGAGGAGCTCGCACAGGAGTCCGGGGGGTCGCCCTTCTTCCTGGATCAGCTGGTGCGACTCCAGTGGAGCCGGGCCGCTCGGGGCGAGCGCTCGGGCCCCCTTCGGCTCGCCGACGTGCTCGAGCACCGCCTGTCCGAGCTGGCCCCCGCGGCGTCCGAGCTGTTGGCGTACCTGTGCCTGGCGGGCCCTCTCCAGGACAGCCTCCTCCACCGCCTGGTTCGGCCTCACGAGGGGCTGTTGGAGCTGCTGCACGGGCTGCGCGCGACCTGCCTCATCCGGGCATCGAGTCGGGACGGGTGCGACGTGATCGAGCCCCGCCACGACCGGATCCGCGAGGCTGTGGTGGCCAGGCTGGACGCCGACCAGAAGCAAGTGTTGCACGGGCACCTGGCCAAGGCGATGGCCACCGGGGGCGCACCCGCCGAGCGGCTGGCCACCCACCTGCTCGCGGCAGGAGACCCGGAGCAGGCGGCCCTGCAGGCGGGCAGAGCAGCCGCGGATGCAGCCCGGTCCCTGGCCTTTGAGCGGGCGGCCGAGCTCTACGCCCTGTCGCTGACTCTGGGCGGGGACCGGGACCGGGGCGGACTGCTGGCCGCTCGCGCCGACGCGCTGGCCAACGCGGGGCGGAGCGCCGAAGCGGCCCCTGTCTTCCAAGAGGCCGCCCAGCACCTGGACGATCCTGAACAGTCCTGGCACGCGCGACAGCAGTCCGCAGCCCACCTCCTGTACTCGGGCCAGTTCACGGAGGGACGGGTCGCGATGGCGCAGCTGCTCGGTGAGCTGGGCATCCACCTGCCCAAGCGCCCCCTCGCTGCGGCGCTGGGGGGGCGTCTGAGGCTCCTGTTCGCAGGCACGGAGCTCGCTGCGCTCCCTGAGGGCGGGCCCGATCCGGGGCGGTGTCGCCGGGTCGATGCCCTGTGGTCTGCGGCGCGCGGAACGGCCATGGTCGAGCACCTGGTTGGCGACGCCCTGGCCGTGCAGGCGCTGCGCGAAGCCCTGGCCCTGGGCGACCCCGAGCGCGCCATTCGTCCTCTGGGTCACGAGGCGGTGTCCTTGGCGAACATCGGCGGGGGCTTCTTCCGCAAGCGCAGTGCCGCTCTGCGGGCCCAGGTCACGGCCTTGGCCGCCCAGTCGGGCACCCCCTATGACCACGCCTGGCGTCTGACCGTCGAGGGGGCCTGTGCCTTCTTCGAGGGCCGCTGGGAGAAGGCCACGGTGGCCTTGCGCGAGTCCTCCGAACGCTTTCGGGCGGAGTGTGTCGGGGCCTCCCACGAGATGAACGTGGCGGATGTGTTCCTGTTGGGTTCGCTGGCGTGGCGTGGGGAGCTGGTGGAGCTGGGCCGGATCCTGCCCGGGCTGCGAACACAAGCCGACGCACGCGGTGACCTGTATGCATCGGTCGTTCTGCAGCTCGACCAGAACGTCATGGTCGACCTGGCGCGGGACAACTGGACACAGGCGGTGGTCCAGGCCGACGCAGCCCTGGCCCGCTGGCCCGCGGACGGCTTCACGTCCCAGCACTATCACCACGTCAAGGGCACCACCCGGGCCCTGCTGTACGGGGGCGATGGCGCCGGCGCTTGGGAGCGCATCGCCGGGCTGTGGCCGACCCTGAAGAAGGCCGGCTTCCTGAACCTGGAG
>Ga0209992_10000694_pt1 | contig 41795 bp, 28 predicted proteins | sample 2SBtaG_2_FD_182564 | JGI IMG/M metagenome (GOLD analysis project Ga0209992, IMG submission 182564) | Deep subsurface microbial communities from Kolumbo volcano to uncover new lineages of life (NeLLi) - 2SBTROV12_ACTIVE470 metaG (SPAdes)... | ecosystem: Environmental > Aquatic > Marine >...
GCCCCTGAATCCATGCCATCCGGGGCCCTGGGGCTGGCCCCTGAATCCATGCCATCCGGGGCCCTGGGGCTGGCCCCTGAATCCATGCCATCCGGGGCCTGGGGCTGGCCCCTGAATCCATGCCATCCGGGGCCCTGGGGCTGGCCCCTGAATCCATGCCATCCGGGGCCCTGGGGCTGGCCCCTGAATCCATGCCATCCGGGGCCCTGGGGCCGGCCCCTGAATCCATGCCATCCGGGGCCCTGGGGCCGGCCCCTGAATCCATGCCATCCGGGGCCCTGGGGCTGGCCCCTGAATCAACGCCTTCCGGGGCCCTGGGGCTGGCCCCTGAATCCATGCCTTCCGGGGTTCCGGGGCTGGCCCCGTGATCAAACGCCCGGTTGATCGGGGGCACGGGGGCGAGCCCCCGTGATCAGGGTTAGCTGCTGAACTCAGCCACGAACGCATTCGCGGGCTCGCGGCGGAGCTGCTCGAGATTGCCGTGCTGGATAACGCGGCCTTCATCCAGCACATAGACCTCCGCGTCCAGCGCCGCCACATCGCGGACATCGTGCGTGACGACGACGGTGGGGCCGGCGAAGTCGCGTAGACGCTCCACCAGCAAGCCCCGGACCGCTCTGCGGGTCGTCGCATCGAGCGCTGCGAGCGGTTCGTCCAGCAGGAGCAGCGCCGGGTCGATGACAAGCGCCCGGGCAAGAGCGACTTGCTGTTGTTCGCCGCCTGACAAGCCCGCGACTGAGCGCTTGGCGAGGTCTTCGCAGCCCAGCTCGGCGAGGATGGCGCGCGCTCTTTCGTTGCGCTCGGGGCGAGGCAGCCGCATGGCGCCGGTCGACAGGCCGAACGCGACGTTGTCGAGCACGGACAGGTGGGGGAAGAGGCCGCAGCCTTGTGGCAGGTAACCGACGCGGCGCAGCTCCATGGGCACGTCGATGGCTTCCGACGAGCGCGCCAGCACCGTGTCACCCACCGCGATGTCGGCCTCATGCGCGGGCAGGGCGCCGGCGAGGAGGCGGAGCAGGGTCGTCTTGCCGCTGCCATTGGGTCCGACCAGCGCGATCGGGCGGCCGTTCCCCGCCAGCGACACGTCTACCTCGAAGCTGCCTACCGTCGCCGTGAGCGTGGCGCGCAGGGACGTCGTCATCGGTTCTGCTCACGGGCCCGGGTCAGCGGCATGGAGCGCAAACCGAGCAAGAGCAGGCCGCCTACGCCCGCGAGGACCAGCGAAAACACGACGGCGAGGCGAACATCGGACTCGAGGGCCGCGAAGATGGCCAACGGCATCGTCTGGGTCGCGCCGGGCAGGTTGCCCGCGAAAAGCAACGTGGCCCCGAACTCGCCCAGCGCGCGCGCCCACGCCAGCGACGCACCGGCCAACAAACCGGGCAGCGCTATCGGCACCGCGATGCGCGCAAACGCCTCTACCGGCGACGCGCCAAGGGTTCGCGCAACCAGCATCGTGTCGTCATCGACGCGGCGGAATGCGGTGGCGGCGGCCTGCACGAAGAAGGGCGCGGACACGACCACCTGGGCAAGCACCACGGCGCGTTCGGTGAAGGGAATGGACATGCCCAACGACGCAAGCATCGGGCCGAAGACCCCTTGCCGACCAAAGGCCTGCAGCAACCCGACACCGACGACGGCCGGCGGAATGACGATGGGCAGCTCCACTGCCACCGCTGTCCACCGCGCCAGGCGCGACCTCGACGTCGCCAACCACCAAGCCAGGGGGGTGCCGAGGGCGACCGAGACAACGAGCGTGATGAGCGTGGTGCGCAGACTCAGCGCCAGCGCGGGCAGGAACATCGGGTGGGCGAGTCCGGCGCGCAGCTCCGCCGTGGACGTCGACACCACCAGCGCAACGACCGGGAGCAGCAACAGGCCGACCAAAGTCGCGGCGAAGAGGCCGCCGAGCGTGGCCAGCGGCGAAAGGCGTGTCATCGAACTCAAGGCGACACCGCCACGAAGCCGCGCTTTTGCAGCAACGCCTGTCCCGCAGGGCTCCGCACGAACGCGACGAACCGGCCAGCTGCTTCGGGCTGCGGGGACTGGGTGACCGGCGCGATTCGATACTTCGCTGAGCAGAGGATGTCTGCGGGGATGGGGACTTGGGTGACCGCGTCGGAGGCCAGCGCGTCGGTGCGATAGACGAAGGCGGCGTCCGCTTCGCCCAGCGCGACCTTGGCCCGGACGACGCGGACGTTCGTTTCCTCGGACACAACCCGGCCTTCGAGCATGTCGACGAATGACGCTCCGTGGACTTTGCGGGCGTTCGCAAAGACGTCGCGCGTGTAGATACCGACGGGGACGGCCGCGGTGCCGATGACGAGCCGTTGCGCGCGGGCGAGGTCAGCGAACGAGTTGATCTTCGCCGGGTTGGTGGCGGGGACGATGACGGTCAGGTCGTTGCGAGCGAAGACGCTGTGTTGGCCGACGCTGTGGTGGCTGACGAGGTGGCTGTCCGCGAGCGCTTTCATGTGCGCTTCGTTGGCGGACGCAAAGACATCGGCCGCAGCGCCGTGCTGAAGCTGCATCCGCAGGACCTGGCTGCCCGCAAAGCTCAGGCGTACGTCGACACCCGGGTTGGCGCGCTCGAACGCCTCGGCGACATCCGTGAACCCTTCGGTGAGCGACGAGGCCGCGAAAACCACCAACTCCGTCCGCGTCCCCGCCGGTTTTTGCCACGTCAGCGCCAATGTGATGAACGTGAGGGCAAAAAGGGCCCCGAGCTGCTTCCAGCTGACCTCGACCATGCGCGGCTACTCCGCCGCCACGGTGATGGCGTCGCCCGCCGTCGACAGGTCATATCCGGGCAACCGACTCGCCTCCGCCTGGAACGCGGGCCCGTCCACAAGGTCGAGAAAACGTGCCACAGCAGGCACATCGAGCCGTTTTTGGGGCAAAAGCAGGTCGAAGCGCTCTTCGGACAGGGGCACGAAGCCAAGGCCCTGCGCAATGGCGGTCGATTCGGTCGCGATCCCGACGTCGGCCAGCCCCCACCGTACGCGGCGTGCCACCTCGCTGTGGCTGCCGGCGACGGCGACGATGTTGGGGCTCGTGGCCAGGCAGCCGCCCGCCGCGGCGACCGTTTTATCGAATAGCTGCTGCGCGCCGGCCCCCGCTTCTCGCGTGACGACACGAACGCCGTTGCGCAGCACATCCGCGGCGTTTCGAATGGCCAGGGGGTTGCCAGCGGCGACCACCAAGCCGATCTCCCAGCGCGCCAGCGTGATGACCGCCACGTCGCCGCCCGGGATCGCGCGTCGCGCCGCCTTGATATGTGCGTCGTCGCCCTGGGCACCCGCGAGGTGGATTCCCGCGATGTGAATCAGGCCGTCTTCGAGCAGGGTAAGCGACCGGCTGCTGTTGGCGCGCAGCCAGGTCCCCCGCGCGTCATCGAAACGACGTCCGAGGCGGTCTGCCAGCAACCCAAGCAGCGGCGCGCAGCCGGCCACCAACACGTTGTTCTCGAGCCCTGAAGCTGGCCCGAGAAGCTCGACCGTGCCGTCTTCACCACCGGCCGAGCCGAGTATGAGCCCGTCCGCAGCTTGGGCTGGATCATCCCAGCGGTGGGCGACGATTTCGCCGTCGACGCGGCCGGCCACGACGCGCTCTCCCGGTTGGTAATGCGCGGCGAGTCGAGCGTGTGTAGTTGGTCCACCGGGCAGACGAAAGAGGTCATCCACCGTGCAGCCGAGCGCTCGGGCGAGCAGCAACGCGAGGGCGGTCGAGGGCACCTGCTGACCGGATTCGATGGCGCCGATCGCCTGCCGGGAAACGCCGACCTGGCGTGCAAGGACCCGCTGCTGGATGCCCGCGGCCTGGCGACGGGTGCGGAGCGTGGAGATGAGGGCGCTGTCGGCCATGGCGACCCACCGAAACGGTGAACGTGGACCGCTATGTTAGGTCAAGATGACGCAATGTGAACCCTACGTGTCACATCCGCGTTTCAAGGGCCGCGTTGAGATCGCAAAGCTGCTGAAATCACGGCTGACCGCTGGCACACACGACCGCGAGCGTGACGTTGCACGACCGCGTCTGCTGTTGTTGGTCTGCTGGCATACATTTAGAGTGCGATCACTCGCTATTTTTATCGAGCGTCGCTCCGAAGAGCTGCGCGCACCGATTCGACGCTCGCCGAGACGCTTCGGCCGCTGACGGACCGCCATTTCGCCGCGATTACGGCCGCCGCCAAGCTCAGTCAGACTGCCCAAAACGAGCCGACCCGACGCCGGGCCGGAGCCGCGACGTCGGGTCGTCGTTGGGTCGAGAGCAAGCGGCTACTGGGCGAGCAGCTTGTCGATCTGCGTGCCGATGGCGTTGGCGTCCGCGGCGTTGGCGACGCGCTTGCCGTTCATGAACATGGTCGGGGTGCCCTGGACAGCGACCTTGCCACCGAGCGCCATGTCGGCGTCGACCTGGGCCTTGTACTTGCCGCTGTCGAGCGCCGCTTTGAACTTGCCCATGTCGAGGCCGATCTTCTTGGCGTACTTGTCGAGTTCCGCGCGCTGCAGCGCGCGCTGGTTCTCGAACATGATGTCGTGCATCTCCCAAAACTTGCCCTGGTCCTTGGCCGCCAGCGAGGCCTGCGCCGCCAGGTGCGCCTGCTTGTGAAAGCTGAGCGGGAATTGGCGGAAGATGATGCGAATCTTGTCGCCGTATTTCTCCTTGAGCTTCTTGGTCGCCGTCGCCGCGCGGGTGCAGTAGGGGCACTGGAAGTCGGAGAATTCGACGATCGTGACCTTCGCGTTCTGCGGCCCGTGCTCGCCGGCGCCGGCCGTGGTGAGGCTGGCGAACTTCTCGGCGGTCAGCGGCTTGTTGGCGTCTTCCATGCGCTTGAGGCCCGCGAGGACCTGCGCGTAGTTGCCCATCATCTGCTCGCAGCGCTCGGTGGGGAACGCCTTGGTCTTTTCGGTGACCATCTTGCAGGTCTCCGTCTCCGCGCCGAGGTCGCCGCAGAGCTTCTTGACCAGGTCGCTGCACGGGTCGCCCAGCGCGGCGATCTTCTTCTTGGAGTGGTCGATGTTGGCGAGACCGGCCTTGCAGGCGCTCGGGTGCATCAGGCCAACGACCTTCTTGATGGCCGTGCAGTTGGCCGACTTGTCGCCGCCGGCCGCTCCGCAGAGCTCTTTCTTGTAGTTGTCGCAGTCGGCTGCGCTACCGCCGGTCGTGGCGGCGGCGCTCGCTGCGGCTGGGGCAGCTTTGGCGGCACCGGCGGCGGCGGCCGGTTTGGCGGGGGTAGCGGATTTGCCTTCTTTGCCTTCGCAACCGGACGCCACGAGGGCGACGGTCAGCAGGCCGGCGTAGATCATGGTGCGCATCTGTTCTCCTTATGTGCGCGCGGCGCAAGATTGTGCGTTGGGTCGCGGCGCGTCGTGTTCGTGTCGTCTTCGACATTGCTTCGGGGTCGGCCCGCAGAAACGGACGCCCACCAAAACGGACGCGCCTTGTATCACAATTCCCGCTGGGTGCACGCGATGTCGTTTCGCCGCGATTGCGTCGGCGCACAAATGGTGGGCTGCACGCCCGTTGCAACTCTAGTGGACCGCCGCCAGGTCTCGAATCGGTTGGTTGTCGTCACGCAATCTCGACCGCGCCGACCCAGCTGGCGCCATGGCCCTACGATACCGTCGAATCATCATCTCGGCGGCAAACGCGTGTCACCGAAGCGGATGGGCGAGCATGTCTTCACCCAGCTGCCGTAGCTCGTCGGACAACACGTGATCGGCCCGCCATACAAGCCGGAAATAGTCGTGATTGGGTTGCACATCGGGCATCAGCGAAACCAGGCGGCCGGCCTCGAGATCCTCGGCGACGAAGTACCGCGGCAAGACGCCCACGCCCATGCCTTCGAGAACCAGCGCTCGGACCGCCGCGATCGCGCCCATGTAACGGGTTGCAGCGAAGGACCACGCCGCCGGGCCGGTGGTCGCGTCGAGGAAATATCGGAACAGCGGCAGGTTGGGCAGCGTGTCCACCAACGTGTGGGACGCGGCGTCTGCAGGTTCGTTGAACGGACGCTCGGAGACGAGATCTGGCGAGCCAACAAAGACGTAGTGCTCTGGGGCCAGGGTGCAGTAGTCAAGCCCCGGCCGAGTCAGACGCAGGCTTGTGACGACGCAATCGATGCGCCCGATCTCGAGGCTGCGCATCAGGTCGGGCGAGTCACCAAAGACGACATGAAGCGTGCGTCCGGGTCGCGCATCTTCCAGGGCACCCAACGACGGCACCAGCCAGCTCATGCCCAGCTCAAAACGCGTTCCGACGTTCAGCACGACGTTGGGCACGGCGCCCTCGTCGGTGACCAGGGCGGACAGTTTGCCGGCGTCGGCGATGATGCGCTGCGCCTGGGGCAGCAAGCGATGGCCCGCCGGACTGAGCTGTACGCTGCGGGTTGTCCGGACGAATAAGCGGCCCCCGAGGTCGGCTTCGAGACGGCTGATTCGATCGCTGAACGCGGCGGGAGAGAGGGCAACGACCTCGGAGGCCGCGCGGAAGTTCAATTCGCGAGCGGCCACAACAAAGCAGCGCAGGGATTCGAGATCGGGCAAGCCGGACATCGGGTGGCGTCCGCGGGGTCAGGCGCTCGCCGCCGAGTCGTGACTGTGGCGTGATCGTGTGGTGGTGACGACCGTGCCTTCGAAACGGTCCAGCCATTCGCGCGACATCTTGTCGTTGCGCAGCATGACGGCCATATCCTTCGCAAACTCGATCGGCCCGGTTGCGGGGACGTGTGTTCCCTTGGGAAGCACGATGATCCCGCTCTCGGTGCGGAACGGAAAGCGCGCCTTATCGACGTCTTCGTCGTAGCCCACGACGCTGCCAGCCGCGACCGAGCAGTTCTTGTCCATCAGCACCCGGCGCAGTCGCGAACCCGCGCCGACGTTGCAGCCGCTCAGGATCACCGCGTGGTCGACCTGGCTGTTGCTGTGGAAATGGCAGTCGTAGCCGGTCATCACGTTGAACAGCGATGAGCTGCACACGATCGTACCCTCGCAAACGAGCGAATCGACGAGCTCTCCGCTGCGGCCAAAGCCCCCGTCGCGCACGAACTTGGCCGGCGGGAAGTTGCGGGCGGCGGTGCGAATCGGCCACCGCCGGTTGTAGAGATTGAACCCGGGGAGCTGGCTGCGCAGGTCCATATTGGCGGCGAAATAGCTGTCGATCGTGCCGACATCGCGCCAGTAGGTGACCGGTTCTTCGTCGCCGGGGATGCGATTGGTGTTGAAGTCGTAGGCAAACACCGCCGCGCCATCAGCGACCATCTGCGGGATGATGTTCTTGCCGAAGTCGTGGCTCGATTCGGTGTCGGCGTCGTCGGCCTCGAGCCGGTCTTCGAGCACTTTGGTCTCGAAGAAGTAGTTGCCCATGCTCACCAGGCAGGTGTCGGGCCGACCCGGAATCGGCGACGGGTCCTCGGGTTTTTCTTCGAATCCGATGATGCGGCCGGACTCGTCAACCTTGATGACGCCAAACTGGCTGGCGTCCTCGCGCGGCACCCGAAACGCGGCGATGGTGAGATCGGCGCGCTTGTCGATGTGAAACGCCTCCATCTGGCGCACTTCAAAGCGATAGATGTGGTCGCCGCCGAACACCGCGACGCGTTTGCAGTGCGCGTCTCGCACGAGGTTGAGATTCTGGAATACGGCGTCAGCGGTGCCGACATACCAATGTTCGCCGCGGCGCATTTGCGCGGGAACCGGCTCGACGAACATGCCCCAGCCGCGCACGTTCCAGTTGCGATTGAGGTGCTTGATCAGGCTGCTCGCCATGTACTGGGTCAGCACATACACGTTGCGATAGCCCGAGTTGACGAGGTTGCTCAGCGCGAAATCGATGATCCGATAGCGGCCACCGAACGGCACAGCCGGCTTCGCTCGGTGCGTCGTCAAGGGCGCAAGGCGGCTACCTTTACCGCCGGCCATGATCATCACCAGCGTTTCCATACCCCTCCTAGTAGTGGTCCGATTCAGTGGTTTCGATGAGTTGTCCGGCCGTATCGACGCGACTGTAGCAGCGCGGTGCAAAAACAACACCGCCGGCCCTCGCTTGGACCGGCGGGGCGGGAATCGTTGTCGGCCCGTGCGGCCGAGCGCATGCGACCTACTTGCAGTCCGTGTTGTGGTGCTTTTCGTCCCAGCACGCCTTGGCGCCGCCGTTGTAGCCGGGGACCTGGAGCCAGCCGGCGCGTGTGGCGAGGGAGACCTCGGCGGCGTAATCAAGCTTCTTGCTGGCATCGTGCACCGTCACCCCGAGCAGATCGCCGGCGCGCTTGTACGCGATGACGTCCCCGGCGTCGGCGTGTCCGTCGGTCCGCAGGTTGCTGAAAGTCAGCGTCTTGTGGGTGGGGTCGGTGACGGTGTAGCCGATCTTCACGAACGTCTTGTCGTCCTGTTTGATCTCGGGGTTGAAGAACTGCCAGTGGCCCTTGCTGCCGTCCGCCTCAAAGCTGCCCGTGTACCAGACGAAGTCGTCGGTTGGGACCTTGCAGTGTTTGCATGTCACGCGCATTTCGAGCTCCAGCTTCGTGCCGGTCTCCGATTGGTTGGGAAAGGTGCCGGTGAGCGTGGCGTTGATCGGTTTGCCGAGATACTTGGCGTCGAAGGTCCAGGTCCAGCGACCATCGGCGAATGTGGGGTCCTGGGACAGCGCGGCTGCGAAGACGAGGCGTGGGACCGCAAGCGCGAGGAGCACCGAGGTGTTGAGGAGGCCGACCCGCAATGCGGCGTTGTTGTGATGGGCGTGGTTGCCCGCGGCGTCGGCCTTGCCGGTCGCCTTGAAGGCCGACATGTCGACGTCCATCGAGCCGGCAGGAGGCAGCGCAGGGCCTTGTTTGGAAGCTTGGCAGCCGGGTGCGCTCAGGGCGATCGCGAGGCAGGCAACGAGCAGGGTGGCGCCGAGGCGTCCGGTATTCGAGCGGTTCATGGGTATCTCCAGGGCATCCGCGTCATCTGCGGTGCAGCCTAATTCAAGGCCGCGAATCCACAAAAACGAGCAGGATTGATGGAGTATCGGCACTCCGATCGCTGGATCTGTGCCGGAATCGGTTCGCCCACATGTGGCATTGCGCCGTGTTCGGCCTACTTGACGACAGAGAGCACGCTGATCACGTTTTTCCAGCCGCTCGCGTCGGACAAATCGGTGGTATATGTGCCGCCATTGGGCAGGTGAATCGCGAGCTTTCCGTCGCTGCCGTAGACGTACAGATCGTCCTTGGAGCCGCCCATCTTGCCCCACGCTTGTTCGGACTCGACCTCCTGCAACACGGGGAACGCCGTCGTCGCGGTGAGGTTTTCGACGTCCCCGGTGGCGCTGTGGCCGTTGATCGCCACGAAATTGGCGTCGATCCCCTTGGCGGCGAGCTCTTTGCGCATGTCTTCCATCTTGCCAGCCTGGCTTTGACAGTAGCTTCACCAGCCTTGCAGCAGCGCGACCAGCGTCGGCTTGCCAGCGAAGTCCGCGACCGCGTACGTGCTTTCCTTCTTGAACCCGAGCCCGTCGTCCTGCTTGTTGACCATCTTCAGTGTTGGAGCCGCGGCGCCGGGACAGGTCGGTGCCTTGCCATTGCAACCGGCGGTCTTGAGCACCGTTTCGCCGTGGCTCGGACTGGCAGCTGGCTGGGTATCATCGCTTCCGCAGCCGGCCAGCAGCGCGACGATTGCCGCGGCGATCGGCCCGATTCGCAGGGCGGCAGAGGCGTACATGGCAGGCTCCACGAGGATGCTGGCGTCGCGACGAGGGACGCCGTCAACCTGTTCGCACCCGCCGAGCTTGTCAATTCGGATCGCGCCCCCTGGGCATCAACGGACCGGTGTGTTCACGTCCGCAGCTTCACCCACCTGCCGCCACGCGGCGACTTCCAGGGCGCTCTGTAGGTCATTCATCGGGACACCGCGCCGCAGCATCTCGTCGAAGCGCCGCAGCATCGCCCGTGTCGGGCCATCCTGGTGCTGGTTCATCGCTCGTCGCAGCAGCTGGCGCGCGCCGGTGTTGTTGTAGCGCATGACCCGCTGCCGAACGTTCTTGAGCACCGCCGCGATGCCCGCTCGTTCGGCGCTGGCGACCACCTCGTAGTGCGCGTCGGTCTCGGGCCGGCCGAAGTGGGGCAGGGTGACCGCGACGGACGCGCGCGCGTTGCCGGTGTTCACGAGGTCCTTGTAGCGCAGCTCGACATCCGCGACGTGGCCGGGTTTGTCGAGCCATAGCTCCACGAAGATGGCGTGGCGGTCGCCGCCGAGGAAATAGGGAATCACCGTCTGGATGCCGTCGTCGTCGTCGCCGCGATCGGCCTTGACACCCATGGTCGCTGCGAGCTTGCGGTCCATGACCTTCTCGCGCGCCTTGACCCGCTTGACCTGCCGCTGGTTGAGCACCTTGGCGCCCACGACGCGGATGGCATGCGCATGTTTGCCGAGCCGAATGTTGACGCGAATCAGCCGCGCGACGGTGCGCGACAGGCCCTCGAGCTCGCGGTCGATGACGGTCGTTGCGTTGCGCGCGTCGAACTGCCGCAGGCTGCCATGTCCAGCGTTGGCCACGCGCCACCACGCGTTCTCTCCAGCGCCGTGACGCGCCGACAGGACCGACGTCGTCACCCCGCTGAGGGTCAGGCGGTGGGCGGCGGACCGCGCTATGGAGACGCGTCGCGCGTCGGGCGACCCGACGAGAAGCAGGGCGACCTGCGAGCCGGGCACGCGGTGAACATTGCCGTTGAGTTTCTCGAAGACCCCGGCGGTGAAGTCCATCGCTGCCGCAAGGTGGCGGGGCCGCATCCCCTGGCCACGGATGGTGTCGAGCTTGCGGGCGAGGGCGAACCGAAGCTCGCGCGCAGAGACGGGCTCAACGATGAGACGTGGCGTGTTTGCGGCGACGACGACACCGAGTCGGTCCTGTCCGCCGAGGCGGGAGGCGAGATGGCGCAGCGCGTCGACGACGGCTTTGCGGGAGCGAAACAGGCTCGGATCAACAACCGCGACGATGTCCAGCGGCGGCCGGCGCCATCCGTACCGCGAGCTGCCGGCGATGCCGACCTGCAGGAAGACGCGCCCGGGCTCGGCCAAGCTGCGTCGGGAAAGCGTCGCTGAAACCGCCAGACCTCGTGTTGCGGGCGGTGTCAGGTCCGGGACGGAGGCAGCAGCCTGGCGATAGGCTCGATCGCCCGGTGAGAACGCCTTGTCGAGCCGCCGTAGACGCTCGAGATACGCCGCGTTGCCGCCCAGGTAGGTGTTTTCGAAATAGCACATGCGGGGCAGGAAGCTGGTCGGACGCGGCAGCTTCTTGCTGATCCTGCGCCGGCTCGTGGAGGGTGCGAAGTCCTTGCCACGCCGCCCGCGGTTGTCGGCCCAGCCGTCGCGCCGTCCCTTGCCGCCGAGCCGACGCCCAGCGTTGTTCGCACGCGGCTTCTCGCGCTTGAGCGCCTTTGTCTTGACCCGCTTGCGACGCCGAAATGGGCGCCTCTTTATCCCAACCCGCTCGATCTGCCCCGCTCCAAGTGCCCCCTGCTTGCCCAGGCCAGCGAGGGCGAGCCCTGTGTTGTCTCTGTCGTCCTCGTCTTCTTCCTCGTCTTGGTCAGGCGCCGCCACCGAGTCGTCCATCGGCGCCCCGCCGCCCTCTCCTCCGTCCTGTCCCTCCCCACTCTCCGCCTCCTCACCCTGGGCGAACAGCTTGGTGGCATCGGCCTTGGCCATGAACGCCCCCGCGATTGTCTTTTTCGCCACGACCTTGCGCGCGTTGCGCTTGCGCTCCTGCATCCGGACGCGCTGCTTGGGCGCGGGGGGCGGCATCTTGGCGGGTTTGGCCGCGCTTGGGGGGCGATAAGCCTTAACCTGGCCGTTCATGCCGGGTGCCGGCTCTTCGGGCGCGGCCATCGGCTCTTGCGCGGCCTCTTTCGCCTTGAACCCGCCAGTTTTGAGCGACTCCTCTTCCAGCTCCATGGCCTTCTTGTCGACCATGACTGCGCCACTGGGCGCCTCCGATTTCATACTGGGGGGTGCGCTGGAAGCCGAATCCATCTTCGCGCAGCTGCCGACCAGGAGCGCGGCGCCCAGCACCACCAACCCGGCCTGGGCCATACGAATGGGTCTCAGGCGAATGGGTCTCAGACCAATGGGTTTGAGGCGAATGTCTGTCATGAACTGCTCTCCATCTTCGCCTTCAAGCGCAGGACGCCGGCCCAAACCGCCGCCGCGACCAGGACCGCCCCGATGCCGATCAGCTGCACGTCATCCACCTGCCAGATCGCCATCTTCAGGCCGATCAGGGCCGCACCCACGAGAAAGAACACCAGGTCGAGCTTGCCGCGACGCCCGGCGATGCGCCGGAAGATGTACAACCCGATCCCCAGCACACCGAGGATGAGCAGCAGCCATGCGACGCCGTCACTCTCGCTCGCCATGTGGGTGATCGTCAGCGTGAGCGCCTCGTCTTTCGGATCGTGGACCGGGTGGATGAAATAGCGCTCATGCGCGCCTTCCGGGCGCGACATGGGAACCTGGAGGCCGCGCGCTTTTTGCCCGCTCGGGGGGCGCCATCGGTGCGGGCCGGCTTTGGTCAGCTCCCCTTCCATTCGCAACGCGCGCCGTTCACCAGGCAGACGAACCACCCAGGCGACGGCGTTTTCGCGCATATCGATGGCCGGCGCGGCCAGCTCGACGTGTTCGACCAGCCCGGGCTTGTCGAGGACCGTCTCGTAGCGCAACTCCACGACGATTTTGCGGTTTGGCGGCAGCGGGATGGCGATCGCCCCCTTCTCGTCGCGCCGCGCCTTGACCTCGCGTCCGTCGGCGGCGACCGAAAGCACCTTGGCCGCCTCGGTGAGCCCGACCCGCAGGAACTGGCGGTCTGCGTTGTCGACGAGGTACCGGGCGCGCGACACCACGTGCCCGTTGCTCAGCACGTTGGTCTCGAGCCATGCGCCGATCACGACCGCGCGCAACGTCTGGACGGTCTTGTGGCGTTTCACGTCGAGGCCGAGCGTCCACGGCACCTGCGCGTACGAGAAACCGAACAGCAGCTTCCTTTCGGATTGGCGTCGCAGCGCCGGCGGGAGCTCCTCGACCTCCATTCGACGCAGCTCTTTGCCGGCCTCAGCCCGCACTTCGATGCTCGACTCGGCGCCGATCCCGAGCGTGCCCTCTTCGACCTCCGCGCCGTGAATGCGCACTTCGGGGAGCCGCACCTTCCCGAGGTTCTTGGGCTGCAGCATTTCGAACTCGACCTGGATGGTCACCGCGCCCTCGAGCCCTTGCGTGAAGCGCACGTCGTAGGCCTTTCGGTCCTTGCCCACGGGCGTCTTTCGGTCCGGCTCGAACTTGTTGAGGCTCGGCGCGGTGATGCGCGGCTCCGCGACGTTGGCCGGCAGTGAAAGCACGACGTGTTCGAGCCGCCCGCTCTTGATCTCGACGACGATGGACGCCGCGCCAGCGATCGTTCGCTCTTCGACCGTGTACAGCCCGGTCACCCGGGCATCGAAACGCACGGCCTCTTTGCGAGCGGCGACGACTTTGGCGGACAACGTTCCGGGCGCGCCGACATGCCGGTACGCCTGGCTCACCTTGTCTTCGAGCTTCTTGCGCACCGCGACCGGCAACGCGTCCTGGCCCGCCTTGATGAACGCCTCGGACGCCTTGGCAGCGCCGAAACTCACCTTGTCGCCAGCGAGCAGCGCAACCACGCCGGTCTCTCGAAAGGCGTTGAGCGGCCGCACCACCGGGATCGTCACTTCCGCGCCCGGACCGGCCTTGACCGTGCGCTGCAGCCGCAACTCGACGGCGCCATTGGACTCCGAATCCGACAAGCTCACGCGTACATGGCGCGGCCGCTCTTCACTCTTGGCGAAGGTCCGCCAGTCCTGCACCGGGCCGGTGACCTTGAACACGACGACGTCTTCGGGGATGGCGATGAGGAGGCTGCTGAGCTTGCCCTTGATGAGCTCGTAGGACAGCGTGATACGACTGGTGAGCACGCCTTCGTCGAGCTTGATGAGCTGCGATGTGACCGTGTTGTAGCTGACGCGCGCCTCGGGCGCCGCGCGGGTCTCCGTCCAGCTGAGCGTGAGTTTTTCCGACGGCGGCAAGAACGCGGTCGCGACCGTCACGGCGGCTTTTCCGGCGCCTCGCACGTTGGTTGTGATCGGCACCTCGGGGTCGAATTCGATGCCGCCCTTGCCCGACATGGTCGCCGAGACACGGGTGATCGGCACCTTCGTCAGCGGCATCTCGATCTGCGGTTGGCCCGAGCTTCGGTCGACGGTCAGTCGAAAGCGCGCCACGACGATGTGTTCGCCGCGTCCGCGCAGCTTCACGACGTGCCAATCCTCGTCGACATGTGCCGCGATGTTCGCTTTACCGTCGCGCACCTCCATCAAGGCTGCGTCCGCCGGGGCGACCTGCAGCTCGTGGCCGCCAAGGCCTACAACCACCTCGAATCGCGCCGTCACGTCGGCGCCATTGCCGCTCTTGTCTTGCGCGATCTCGTAATCCACCCGCTTGACGGACGAGGCGGCCAGCGTCCCGCCCCACGCGATGGCGAAGGCCTGCGTGGCTGGCAATGAGGCGGTCAGGTTGTCACCGCTGGTGGATGTCTCCGCGGCCGGAACGATCTGCGCCGAACCTGCGCCCGGACCGTCAACCTCGAGCGCCGCCCCGGGCAGCGGTGGAAGCGCGACGATGGTGCCCTTCGCGGACGCATTCGCCGTTACGGCCGTCACGTACGAGAGCGAGACCTTGTATTCGCCGCCCGATGGCACGATCGCGAACTGCGCGCCGTTGCGCTGCACGATCTTGGCCTTGTCGCCGCCGATCGTGGCGCTTGTGATGACCTGGTCGCCGGGCAGCAATAGCACCCGCACGTTCTTGTCGCCGGACGTCTTGACCGTCGCGGTGACATCGACCGTCGCGAACCGCCCGCCCGCGTCGGGCAACGTCACGTTGACTTCGCCGCGGGTCCACGCAGCCGTGCCAACCGCCTGCGCGCGCGCCGCCGCCATCAGCTTCTCGTACCGCTCGAGCGACACCTTGACCTGGTCGGTGCCCGTGCTGTCCGCAGCAACGGCCGGAGCGACAAGCGCGCAAAGCAACGCCACGAGCAGTGTCGCCGCGGTGAGGAACCTCGTTACCGGCTGGCCGCGCCGCAAGAAGACAGGTGTGCTCATGGCAATCTCCTACCCCGGGAAACCCGGTCCCGGAGGTAGACGCACGTGGCGCCGGTTCGTGTTGAATGACGCAGCGAATGTGCCTGAGTCGCGCGTTTTTGTCAGCGAGCAGGGACGTATAAACAGGCCCGATTGGACGTCGCTGACTGTGCGGCGTCATCGCCAAACGCATCCCGGAGCTCAAGCTCCACCTTCCAAGCGCTACCTGGCGGTCGAGGCGGCGATGTCCGAGATCGCTTGCAGGAGGGTCACGGGCTCAATCGGCTTGGCGAGCAAAGTCAGGTCGTTGCGGTCGAGGAACTTGAACACCCGGTCGGTGATCGCCGCGCCCGTGCAGAAGATGAACCGGTCCGCCAGGTCCGGCCGCTTGGACGCGATCGCGTTGTAGACGTCGATTCCGTCGAAGCCGCGCATGTGCAGGTCGCAGAGCACCGCGGCGTAGCGTTTGCCCGACAGCATCTTCGCGACCGCCTCGTCGCCGGAGTCGGCGGTGACCACCTTGAACTGTTTGCGCAGCACGCGTTCAAACGTTCGCAGCACGAGCTCGCTGTCGTCGATCACCAGGATCCGCGCTGTTCCGTCATCCGCGCTCGAGCGCTTGCGGCTCCTTGGGCGGCTCGAGCCGTGCCGGCGGGGGGAATGGGTATCGACGATCGGAAGTCGAAGCTCCACGGTCGTTCCCGCGCCCGGCACGCTGTCGATGTGCAGTCGGCCGCCATGTTTGCGCACGGTTTCCACAGCCAGCGGCAGGCCAAGTCCCTTGCCGTGGCTCACGTCCTTTGTGGTGAAGAACGGCTCGGAAGCTTGAAGCGCGGTCGCCGAATCCATGCCGACGCCGTTGTCGCGCACGCTCAACACAGCTTCCTGGTGGCGCTCGAACGTCCGCAGCGCGACCCGTCCACGCCGTCCGTTTTCACCGTTTTCGCGTCGCAGAACCGCGTCGACGGCGTTGTCGATGAGCTCTGCGACCACTTCGGTCAGCCGCTGCGCGTCCCCTTGCACCAACACCTCATCGCTCGCCTCGACGACCACGTTGATGCCAGTCGCGCCGCGATCCTTTCTGCGCCTGGCCGCGCTCATCGCGACGGTCTTCAGCTCGAGGACATCCAGGTCGGCCAACTCCAGGCGGCTCAGGCCGAGCAGCTCCCGCGTCAAGTCCGCGATCTCGCGCATGCCCCGCGTCGCGTCGGCCACCAGTCCGGCCAACTCCGCCCGCTCGCGCGCTCCGACTTCGCCGCGCAAGATCTCGTTGGCCTCGGTGAGGTTGAGCAGGACATATTGCGCGGGGTTGTTGACCTCGTGCGCGATCCCTTCGGCCATGCGTCCGATCGCGGCGAGCTTGCCGGCGTGGGCCAGCTGCTCGTGAACGCGCAAAAGCTCGGCGTTCGTGCGCTTGACCGACGCGCTTCGAGCGACATCGCGGCTGATGTCTCGGATCACGCTCACCATGCGGGTTCGACCGGCCGGGCGAAACGCGGACACCCGCAAATCCGCCCAGAACTCCGTCCCGTCGGCGCGCACCATCTTGAGCGGCCCCTTCTCCGCCAGACCGGTTTCATTGAGCGCGTGGGTGATCGCGGCGACCGCCTCGGATTCCGAGGGACTGCACAGCGATCTGCCCGTGCGCTTGAGCCATTGCGCCGGTTTGTAGCCAAACAGCTCGCCCGCGGCGAGGTTGGCTTCGATGATCAGCGCGGTGTCGAAGTCCGAGACCAGGATCGCGTCGGAAGCCGCATCAAACGGCGCTCGGTGTCGCTGGGTTGCGCGCGCTTGGTCGGTGATATCGGTCTTGAGCGTGACGAAGCCTTGCAAAGCACGCCCGTCCTTTCCGCCGATCGGTTGAATCGCGACGCGTTGATGATACATCGTGCCGTCTTTGCGACGGCTCACCATCGGCCCATTCCACGGATGGCCCGCGCGAACACGCGCCCAAATCGCGTCGAAATACTCCCGCGGATGCTCGTCGCTGCGGCTCAGCTCGGCTGGCGTGTGACCGCGTGCCTCATCCAACGTGTAGCCGGTCGTGACCTCGAAACGCTTGTTCGCATCGACGACGCGGCCGTTGCTGTCCGTCAGCTCATAGACAATACCGGCCGCCTCGAGCGCGCGTTGCAGCAGCTCGACGGTCACCTCAGGCCCGCGCTGGCTCATTTCGCTGTCCTTCCGGCGGGGAATGCGCGGGTATTGCGTGATAACCCCATCATCGCCGCTGGAGCGCGGATTTTCCACCGCCGCCGGATCTCGCCTTGGAGATTGCGCGCCGAATCCAACGGTGCGGCGGCGCGAGCACTTGTTGCGCAACCGGTCCGCCGGTACCTTGCAAGGCCGTGAAGATTCCGGTTGCCATCGCCATCGCCGTCTTGCTCGCCGTCTTGCTCGGCGGATGCCTTGAGGAAGAGCCCTTTGTGCTCGGGCCCGGCGGCTATGCCGGCAACCCCGATGGCTCGACTGTCGGGCCGGCCACCAAAGGCGCGTGTGCCGCAGACAAAGACTGCAAGGACGGCAAGTTCTGCACCTCCGACCGGTGCGTCGACGGCACCTGCGCGTTCGAGCCGTTGAGCGGCCAGCCCTGTGAAGACGGAAACAAGTGCACCACCGCTGAGACCTGCGAAAAAGGCGCGTGCAAGGGCGCCGAGGCGGTCAAGTGCGACGACGGCCAGACGTGCACCGCCGACCAATGCAACCCATCGACTGGAACCTGCGTCTTTCCAACGATCGAAGGCCCCTGCAACGATGGCAGCCCGTGCACCACGGCGGACCACTGCAAATCGGGCAAGTGCGTTGGTGGCGCCCCCAAGGCGTGCGATGACGGCAATCCCTGCACATCCGACGGCTGCAAACCGGACACGGGCGCGTGCACCTACACGCCGGTCAAGGCGCCATGTGACGACGGCAACGCGTGCACCAGCAAAGACACCTGCGCCAAGAGCGTCTGCGCCGGCACAGCGATCGACTGCGACGATGGCAACCCCTGCACCGGCGACACATGCGCGCCGAAGAGCGGCTGCAAACACCCGGCCCTGACCGGCACGTGCAGCGACGGCAACGCGTGCACCAGCGGCGATGTCTGCGTGAAGTCGACGTGTGTCGGCAAACCCGTGGCCAAGCAGCATTGCGAGGACAACAACCCGTGCACCGATGACACGTGCAACCCGAAAAAAGGCTGCGTGAACGCGGCAAACACGGCCAGCTGCGACGACGGCGACCCGTGCACGAAGAACGACAAGTGCGCCGCCGGCACGTGCCACAAGGGGGCCAAAGATCCCAAGTGCGCGTGCAACAACGACAAAGCTTGCCAAGCGTTCGACAAGAACCTCTGCGACGGTCTGTTGATCTGCAACCTGGCGACCCACACCTGCGAGCTTGACGTTGCCACCGTGGTCAAGTGCAAGGCCGGCGCGTGCTCCAAGGAGAGCTGCGTGCCCGCGACCGGCAAGTGTGTGCTCAACAAGCTGCCCGACGGCGCGCCCTGCGATGCGGACGGCAATAAGTGCACGGTCGGCGACGTCTGCAAGCTCGGCACGTGTTTCGTCGGCAAACCCGCCAATTGCGATGACAGCAACCCCTGTACAGACGACTCGTGCGCCGCCAAAGACGGCTGCCTGCACACCGCCAACAAGGCCGCGTGCAGCGACGGCAATCCCTGTACGGACGGCGATGGTTGCGCTGCCAAGGCGTGCCAGCCGGGCCAGGTCAAGAAGTGCAACGACGCCAACGGATGCACCGCCGATTCATGCGATACGTCCACCGGCAAGTGCGTCCACAACGGCAAGCCGCACGATGGCGACCCGTGTGACGCCGACGGCAGCGTGTGCACCGCCAAGGACACCTGTTCGGCCGGCACGTGCGCCAAGGGCAAGCTGCTCGACTGCGACGACAAGAACCCGTGCACCACGGATTCGTGCAACCCATCGGGTGGCAAGGGCTGCGAACACACAAACAACGCGGCGACCTGCGACGACGGCAACCCGTGCACGACCGCCGACAGCTGCGCCGGCGGCAAGTGTCAGCCCGGCTCGGTCAAACCGTGCGTCGATGGCGATAAGTGCACCAAGGACAACTGCGACGCCACGACGGGCACGTGCAAACACGACGCCATCTCGGGCTGCAGCACCAAGTGCACCAAGGACGCCAACTGCGACGACAACAACCCGTGCACGACCGACACCTGCGACGGTGGGACGTGCAGCAACAAGACGCGAACCGGCGCCTGCGACGACGGTTCGGTGTGCACAACCGGCGACAGCTGCAAGAACGGTTCGTGCTCCGGCAAGGCCAAATCGTGCGACGACGCCAACGCGTGCACGACCGACAGCTGCGACCCGATCAAAGGCTGCCAGAAGACCCCGGCATCGGGCCCCTGCGACGCCGACGGCAGCGCATGCACGATCGGCGATGGCTGCGTGGGCGGCACCTGCAAAGCCGGCGGCCTGAAAAAATGCGACGACGGCAAGAGCTGCACGATCGACGGCTGTGACGCGAAAACCGGCGCCTGCTCGTTCGTCGCCAAGGGGCTGGACGGCAAGGCGTGCGACGCAGACGGCTCGGTGTGCACCCACAACGACACGTGTCAGTCTGGCGGCTGCATCCCCGGCAAGAAGCTCCCCTGCGACGACGCCAACCCGTGCACCGCCGACAGCTGCGACCCGAACAAAGGCTGCCAGCAGATCGTCCAAGTCGGCCCCTGCCACGACGGCAACAAGTGTCGTTCCACCGGCGTCTGCAAGGCCGGCAAGTGCGACCAGCCGCCCGCCGACGACTGCGACGACGACAACGCGTGCACCAAGGACAGCTGCGACACGCTCACCGGCAAGTGCACCAACACGTCGATCGACAAGTGCGCCGCCGACTGCACGACAAAAGCCGACTGCGACGACAACAACCCGTGCTCGATCGACACCTGCGCGCTCGGCAAATGCCAGTTCCAGGCGCGCACCGGCACGTGCGCCGACGGCAACAAGTGCTACCTGGCCGGAACCTGCTCGACCGGCACGTGCGTCGGCGGCAAGAAGGTGGTCTGCAGCGACGGCAACCCCTGCACCAAGGACGTCTGCGACAAGACGGCCGGCAACTGCTCGTTCATCGGCACGAGCTCGGGTTGCGACGATGGCGACGCGTGCACCGTCGGCGACTCCTGCAAGTTCGCCAAGTGCAAAGGCGGCGTCGCCAAGCCATGCAGCGACAACAACGCGTGCACAACCGACAGCTGTGACGCCAAGACCGGCAAGTGCGTGTTCACCAACAACAGCGCCACGTGCGACGACGGGGACGCGTGCACCGTCAACGACACCTGCAAGGCCGGCTCGTGCAAACCCGGCGACATCGGCAAGCTCAACATGGTGATCGGCACCGGCAAAAACGGCTCCAAAGATGGCACCGCCAAGACCGCATCGTTCGACTACCCGCGCGGCATTTGGGTCGCTGCCGATGGCACCGCTTACGTCGCTGGTGGCGGCAGTGAGTTGATTCGCAAGGTGACCGTCGCCGGCAACGTCACGCGGTGGGCGGGGACCGGCGCTTCCGGCTATGCGAACGGCCCACGCTTGCAGGCACAATTTGGCAACCCCACCGGCATCGCGGGCGACAAGGCGGGCAACCTCTACGTCTGCGACACGGATAACCACGTCGTGCGCATCATCGACACCAAGGGCGTGGTCAACAACTTCGCTGGCAGCGGCAAAGCGGGCAGCAAAGACGGCTACGGCATCAAGGCGCAGCTCAACAAACCGGCCGGCGTTGCCATCGACCCCGCGGCGCTCTATGTCTCGGATTCAGCCGCCCACCGCGTCCACATCGTCACGCTTGACGGGTTGGTCAGCACCCTCGCTGGCTCCGGCAAAGCGGGATTCAAAGACGACGTCGGCGGCCAGGCCCAGTTCGACACACCGCTGGGCATCGCCGTCGCAACCGACGGCCAGGTCTACGTGGCGGACTCGGCCAACCATCGCATCCGACGCGTGTCGCTTACGGGCGTTGTCACCACCGTCGCGGGCACCGGCAAGTTTGGCAAGATCAACGGCCCGGCGAAGACAGCGACGTTCATCTACCCGCAAGGTTTGCGCTTCCTGCCGACCGGCGAGCTGCTCATCGTCGACCGCCAAAACCACCTGATCCGCGGGCTCGACAAGGGTGTTGTGCGCACGGTCTTCGGCGATGGCAAGACGACAACGTTGCACGAACCCCTCCAGGCCGCGGCAGACAGCGTTGGTCGCGTGTGGGTCGTCGACAGCAAGAACCATCGCCTGGTGCGTTTCTGGATGGCGAAGAAGCTGTGCCATGACGGCAACACCTGCACGTCCGATGGCTGCGATGCCAAGACCGGCAAGTGCCTGTACAAATCGCTCGCCAACGGCGCCAAGTGCGGCACCGGGTGCCTTGAGCAGCAGATCTGCAAAGCCGGCGCCTGCTCCTTTGGCACGCCCAAGAACTGCAACGACTACGACGGCTGCACCAACGACTACTGCGCCAACGGCGTCTGCAAGAACGTGCCGATCGCCGGGTGCAAATAGCGGCTGACTGATGACGCCGCGCCGCGATGTCGGCGAACGCTGGCCCACTCGCCACCATCGCCTCGCTCCCGCAACTCTCTACGGCGCGTTCGCGTTTTCAGTGGTGGCCGTCATCGCGGTCTTCATCGCCTTTCCCGACGGCCTGCCGACCCGCTTCGTCGTCGCGATTCACGAGGGCACGACGCGCGATTCGGTCGCCCAGCTCTTCGGCCTCGGCGGACACGGGGAGGTCGGGTTTGGGCCGTGGCTGCGCCTTGCTGGTCCCGACGATACAGTTCGCCTGCCGCGCCTCGCTGCGCTGAACCTGGCGACATGGCTGGCAACCTTCGCGCTTTGGTGGGTCGTGGTCGCCCGAATCGCTCGTGGCGCCGTGCTCGCCGCCGTCCTGGTCGCCGTCTGCCTGGCCAGCCTCCCCGGCCTCAACAGCGCGCTGTCCGAGTCTCCGGCCGCGCTGCTCTCCGCATTGACCGGCATCGCCGCCCTCGTGCTCGGCTTCGGCGACCGCGCGACGCCTCTGAAGCGGCTTGTTGTGGCAGTCCCGGCCCTCGCCTGGGCGGCTACCGTTCGCTTCGAATGGGCGCTGCTCGGCCTTGGTGTGTTGGTCGGCGAAGGCGTCATGGCCGCTGTACCGCCCGCGCGGCTCGATGCATGGCGCGCCGGCTTTCAGACCCGCATGTCGGTCGCCGCGCGTCGATTCGGCTGGGGATGGTGGCCGGCGCTCGTCGTCGTGGCGCTCGCTGCAGCCGAGGTGTGGGGCGGCCTGGGAGCGCTCCTGCCGGTCGAAGACGGCGATCCCTACCGCGTCTGGATCACGACGGCTGTCGGCGCCCTGCCGTCGCACATTGTCAGCACCGGGTTCGCGCTGTGGCACGTCCTGCCGGGGGCGGTCGTCTTGCTCGCTTGCATCGGGTTCGTGCATGCCTGTGTGCACCCGCTGAAGTGGCGGTTGCTGCCGTTTTCGGTCGCCCTTCTCGCCTCGCTCTACGTCGCCGCCGCCCACGGGCAGTCGTCCCCCGCCTACTTCGAGATCGAGCGCTACTTTGCGCCGCTGCTGCCTTTCGTCGCGGTATTTGCTGGCGCGGGCGCATGGTGGCTGGTCAATCGCGTCGATCGTTCGGCATCTCCGCGAGCATGGCGTGTCATCGTCGCCTTCGTCGCCATCGTCGGGTCCGTGCCCCTGTCGACATGGCCCCAGTCCGTCAAGCAGCTCTCTGCATGGCAGGCCTGGATCGACGAAAATGGCGAGCTCAGCCTCCCGCTTGACCACGACGTGCAGCGCGAAGTCCGCCTGCTGCTCCGAACGCTCGACGACGCCCCCGAATGCGCGGTCATCACCATCCTCAAGCCGATCCCGTCGATGCGCATGGCCGACGACGATGGCCGCTACCTGGCGCTTTCACGGGATCGATCCAAGGTGCTCGCGTCGCGCACAATGGCCGACGCGCGCAGGGAGCTCGCCCACGACTTTGCGCCGATGACCTGCCTGCGTGTCGTGCACGGCCTCGACTGCAATGTTCGCGGCGACAACCACTGCGACGTTGACACCGCGCGCCTCGAGCCTCTTGTGCGCGAGGGCTTCACAACCCGCGCCTACACCCACCCAACGGAGCGTCATTCGCGCCCATCGCGCACCGTTCTCGCGGTCTACGGCGACCGCTGATCGACGTTCCAACCGACCTTGTCACGAGGGGTTTGTGCGGCGACAATCCGCGCAGTCTCCGACCCAATGCGTCTGTCCCCGTAGGCGCTGATTCACCGCAAAGAGTACGCCGCAATGATCAAGAAAATCGCTATCGGCCTTGTCGCCGTCATCGTCGTGCTGCTGGGCATCGGCATGGTTCTGCCCAAACAAGTTCACGTCGAGCGTTCGACCGTGATCAAGGCCTCGCCCGAGCAGGTGTGGACGTGGGTGAGTAGCTTCGACAACTTCAACAAGTGGTCGCCGTGGTTTGAGCTCGACCCCAACGCCAAGTACACGTATTCGGGCACCCCCGGCACCGTCGGCGCCAAGATGTCCTGGGTTTCGGACAACCGCAACGTGGGCTCAGGCAGCCAGGAGATCCTGGTGCTGGACAAGCCCAACAAGGCCGAGCTCTCGCTGGACTTTGGCGCTGAGGGTACGGCCAAGGCGGCCTACGTTCTGGTCAAGGACGGCGACGGCACCAAGTTCACCTGGACGTTTGACGGCGACATGGGCAGCAGCCCGATCGGCGGGTGGTTCGGGCTGATGATGGACGGCATGCTCGGGCCGGACTACGAAAAGGGCCTCGCCAAGCTCAAGAAGCTCGCCGAAGCAGGGCCAGCGGCAGGTGGCGATGCCAAGAAGGCGGCGGATATGCCTTCCGAGGGCACCGCGACGAAATAGCCTCCTCGACGCCCGGGTTTGGGCGACGAATAATCCCCACGCTGCTGGACGTCGAGTCGTTCAAGGCGCGGGGATGTTCTTCGTGACGTCGTCCCAGGTGCGCACGGACACGCGTGCGTGGCCCCACTTGCCGGACTTGAAGTCGAGCACCTGCAGCCGCAGATCGATCCACTTGCCGCAGAACTTGGGCGCCTCGCTGGGTTTGGCGCCGTCGTAGCGGACCTCGATGCCCGGGTTGAGCGCGGACACGAAGCCGTAGACGTTGCTCTGACCCTGGATTGGCTTGGCGTAGTAGGTGAGCGCGGCGCCCGTCGCGATCTTCTTGCAGGCGTCGTATCCAGCGGCGCGGATCTGCAGGTTGGCTGTTGACGACGTGACGCCGGGTAGCTTGGCGCGAAACGCCAGCCAGACGTGAAAGCCGCCCTGGATGCCGTACGTCATCGGGACCACGTCGCCTTTCTGGTAGGCCGCGAACACGCCTTTCTCGAGCGCTCCGAGCGTGATGTTCAACGACGGCTTGCCCAGCTTGACCGGGTCGATGCCGAACGTCGGTTTGTCGGCGTTGGGGCAATTGGTGGTCGGCTCGGGCAGGGCGGCAAGCGCGACGCCAGCGGGCGGCGGGGCACCCACGTAACAGAGCGTCGCGCCGCTGGCCGCATCGACCGGGGTGGCTGCGTCTGTAGCGTTTCCTGCATCGGCGACTGTGCCCGCATCGGCGGCGGTTCCGACATCCGCGACGGTTCCAGCATCCGCGACGGTTCCGGCATCGGCGACGGTTCCAGCATCGGCGACGGTTCCGGCATCCGCGACGGTTCCAGCATCGGCGACGGTTCCGGCATCGGCGACGGTTCCGGCATCCGCGACGGTTCCGGCATCGGCCCCGCTTGAGGCATCTGGCACAGTTGTGCCATCGGCCACGGTTGCGGAATCTGCGGCGGACCCGGTAGCGGTGTCGGCTGCTGTGCCGGATCCTGTTTCGCTGTCCTGGGTGCCGGAGTCCTGGCTGCCGGAGTCCTGGGTGCCGGAGCCTGGGGCGGTCGTGTCCTTGACGACCGGATCGCGGTGCGGCGACGAACAGCCGACCGAGGCGGCAAGCAGAACAGCGCAGACCAGCGTGTGTACCGCTGTGGACGGACCTTGTAGCATTCGCGCCTCGCTGGAGAAGCCCATCATTTCGCGCCCAACCAGAACGCTTGTCGTAGCCGTCGCGGCCTTGCTCGTTACCGGCTGTCCGCAGCAAACGCCCGATGGTAACGAGTTTTCGGACACCGGGCCCGGAAATGGCCAGTTGGACGCCAATGCTTCGTCATCGGGTGGCGCTTCGTCCGGTGGCTCGTCGTCGTCGAGCGGCGCTTCGTCCTCGACCGGCGGGTCCTCGGGCAGCACGAGCTCGTCTTCGGGCAGCACGACGTCATCTTCCAGCGGGTCTACGTCGTCCGGCGGGTCTACGTCGTCCAGCGGGGCCTCGGGTGGCAAACCTGACGCCGGCTCGAGCAGCGGTGGCGCCGACGCTGTTGGCAAGCCGTGTACGACCGACAAGGACTGCGGGCCGGAGCCGGTCTGCAAGCGATGGACGTGCGCCGCAAAGTGCTATCCGATCATCAAGAATTCGGGCGCATGCGACGACGGAAACGTCTGCACCGAAGGCGACGTGTGTTTTATCGGCATCTGTCAGAAGGGCAAGCCCAAGTCCTGCAATGACAACGACCCGTGCACCATCGACACCTGCACCAATCCGGCCGGCTGCAAACACACACCTGCCAAGGACGGCCACGTCTGCGCGCCCGGCAAGACCTGCAGCGGCGGCCAGTGCGTCGGCGGCGTCGGCGTGGGCGTCAACAGCATCACCCTCGGGGGCAACTCCACGTGCGCGATCTCCAAGCTCAACAAGCTGCTGTGCTGGGGCATCGACAGCGACGGCCAGGTCGGCAACGGCGAATCGAGCATCAAGACGTTCTCAACCCCCCAACCGGTCAAGGTCACCGGTGCGGTCACATCCGTCTCGTGCGGCGGGCAACACTGCTGCGCGGTCGTCGCCGGCAAGGTGTGGTGTTGGGGCGATAACGCCTACGGGCAGGTCGCTCCCGGGACGGCCAAGTTCAAGCGCTACGACGCGCCGGTTGCCGTCGGTGTGAGCGCCGAATCGGTCGCGGTCGGGGAATTTCACAGCTGCGCGCTCGACAAGCAGGGCTCCGTCAAATGCTGGGGGCTCGCCAGCGCGGGGCAGGTTGGCGCCGGTGACGTTGGAACCAAGGTCGGACCGACGACGACGAAGCTCTCCGGCGCGGCCAAGGCGATCACGGCCGGGCGCACGTACGCCTGCGCGCTGCTCACGACCGGGGCGGTACAATGCTGGGGCTACAACGGTTACGGCCAGCTCGGAAACGGTAAGGGCGGCACATCAGCCAGCGAAAAACTGCCGTCAGCGGTGCTCAACGTCGCCAACGTCACCGCCATCGCGGCCGGCCGTGAACACACCTGCGCGCTCATCAAGGGCGGCGTCTGGTGCTGGGGTCGCGGCGGCAGCTACCAGCTTGGCGAATCGAGCGGCTCCTACCGCCACACGCCCAAGCAGGTCCCCGGCCTGTCGGGCATAACCGCCATCGCGACCGGGTCCACCCACACCTGCGCCGTCGACGCGAGCGGCGGGTTGTGGTGCTGGGGCGGCAACGCGAAGGGACAGGCCAACGACAAGGCCGGCTACACGGTCAAGAAAGCGACGAAATATACGGGCTTGTCGGCGGCGGTCGAAAACGTCGCGGGCGGTCTGGCACATACCTGCGTCATCACCAAGAAGGCCGAGTTGTGGTGCTGGGGGAGCAACGCCTCCGGGCAGGTCGGCAACAACACCAAGAAGGACACCAAGGTTGCTGTTCACGTGCAGTGACCGCGGCCCGCAACGACGATGTCAGCCACCGACGACCAAAACAGCGACCGGGCCAACAGCGACCGGGCCGACACCGCGCCATCCACACCGGACGAAGACGCCATCTCCCCGCAGAACGCGCGCGTGTTCAAGCTCATCCTCTTTGGCATCACCGCCATCATCGCGCTGGTCATGCTCGAGGTCGGCCTGAAGGTCGCCGCCGGCGCAGGCATGATCAGCCCGCGCATCCTGCCGCACGAAAACCTGCAGTACACGGGTACGGCCTACGCGCGTCACGCCTTCGATGCGACCGAACGCGTGGTCACGCTGGCGGACGGACGTTCTTTCCCGATCAACGCCCACGGATACCGCTCGCGTCCGTTCGAGATCACCAAACCCGCCGGTGTGCAGCGCGTCGTCGTCTTTGGTGGCTCGCAGGTGTTCGACCAGAACGTCAGCGGCCACAAGGACTGGCCGCAAGCCGCCGGCGACCTGTTGAACAAGCGCGGCCTCCACGTCGAGGTCATCAACGCCGGTATTCCCGGGCACAGCGCCGTCGACGCGGTTGGTCGCTTGCTCACCGAGGTCCACCGCTGGCAGCCCGACGTCGTCGTGTTGTGCAATATGTGGAACGATCTCAAAGATTTCCGCTACGATGGACCGCTCCTGCGCAAACGCCACCCGATGGCTTCATCCGATCCGCGCACGACGTATTTCAACGTCGTCGACAAGGCGCTTTGCCACATCTCGCGTCTCTACACCACGGTGCGGCAGCGCTACCTGACCTGGTCGCTGGGCGCCGGGGCCGAAGGGGTCCTCAACTACGACGGCCGCATCGACGCGCCGCCCGCCGCCGGTCTTGCGCGCTACAAGCTCCACGTCGCGAGCTTCGTCGATATCGCCCGCAACGCCGGTGCCGAACCGCTGCTGATGCTCCAGGCCCGGTTGCCGAGTGAAGAACTCGATGAAGCGAGCTGGAAGAAGGTGCAGAGCGGCTTCGTCGGCTTCTCCCGCAAAGGTCTGTTGGCGGCTTACAAGGGGGCCGAGGACGCGATTGCCGCCGTCGCGTTGGCCAAATCCGTCACGGTCATCGACGCCAACTCGGCCGTCCCGTCGGACAAGGAACACTTCGGCGACCACGTGCATGTCAGCCCGAAGGGCAGCGAAGTGCTCGCGAAGACCCTTGCCGACGCCCTGGCGCCGGTGCTCAGCGCGAAAAAGCAGCGATGAACGTCGAAATGCTCGTGGTCGGGTTGCTCAAGGCCGTGTCAGCCCGGCAGCGGTCGATTCTCGATGGATGGATTCGAAACAAGGCGGGCACGACGTATCGGATGATCTAGCGCGCCCGTCTGGTCTTGCTGGCGGCCGATGGGATTCGCAGCGCGCCGTTGAGTAGACAACTCGGAGTGGATCGGCAGCGAGTGCGACGATGGCGGAATCGGTGGGCGGCCGCTGAGGTCCGACTTCACGCCGCCGAACAGGAGAACGCCAGCGACAAGGATTTTGCCGCGTTGATCCGCGGCGTGCTCTCCGATGAGCCGCGACCGGGCGGGCCCTGCACCTTCAGCGCCGAGCAGCTGACGCAAATCATCGCCGTCGCCTGTGAGGTCCTGGCCAAGCCCTTCAAGTGGACCTACGCCGGCAAGCCGCTTGTCGCGGCGTGACCGCCTACGGGCATACCCGCTCCCGCTCCCGCTCCCGTTCGCGGCAGGCCTGCCGTACCATCGGGCATGGCCTTCGCCCACGAGAAGCTGGACGCGTACGAGATGGCGCTCGACTTCCTCGTGCTCGCTCACGATGTCATCGAGCACCTGCCTCGTGGCCGCGGGCACCTCGCTGATCAACTGACTCGGGCATCCACGTCGATCGTGTTGAACATCGCCGAGGGCGCCGGCAAGTTCTCCGGGCCCGACAAGCGGCGGTACTACCTCAGCGCTGCCGGCTCCACCGCCGAGTGCGCCGCCATCTTCGACGTGCTGCTCAGGCTACGGCTTGTCGCCGAGGACCAGCACAAGACCGCCAAGGAGCTCCTCGACCGGATGGCAGCGATGCTGGTTGGCCTGGCCAAGCGGCATCAGAAGCGCTGAGCCGGGAGCGGGAGCGGGAGCGGGAGCGGAAGAGCGGATCGCCATGCTCGCCGCGCACATCTAGCGGGGACAGACTGCCTTCTCCTGACCGGTCCTTCCCCTGCGACGGCCTCCCGAAACAAGACGGCACAAGCGAAGCGCTTTGTTGCGGTAGCAAAAAAAGACACGCCCCGGCCCTCCCCTGCCACCGTGGCTTGAAGGGCCGGAGCGTTACCCCCTCTCCTGACGCGCAGCCTACAGATTTCCCGCGAGCGATTGCCAGACTTCTGCGGCGAATTTGTCGCGGCTGGAGGTCGTTTGTGCCCCTGTTGCCAAAACCTTCGTCTTTACAAGACCCTGGGCGGCTTCGTCCGGCCCGATTACGACCGCGATTTTGCAGCCTCGGCGGTCCGCCTGGGCGAACTGCTTGCCGAGCTTGCCGACCTTCATCGACACCTCGACAGAGACACCGGCAGCGCGCAGTTCTTGGGCCACGGCCAGGGACGTTCCAGCGGTGTCGGGACTGAATACCGTGACGAACACATCGGCTTGCCCACCGGTCGCGTCGATCAGGCCGAGCTCTTGCAGGGCGGCCAACAAGCGGCTCAGTCCGAGGCTGATGCCCACGGCGGGGACCGACTGCTTGCTGAACATGCCGATCAGCTCGTCGTAGCGGCCGCCGCTCATCACCGCGCCCATGGTCGCAACCTTGGGGTGGGTCAACCGGGTCTCGTAGATCACGCCGGTGTAGTAATCCAAGCCGCGCGCGATTGCGGGGTCGTAGACGACGTGCTCTCCAAGACCGGCCGCCGCAACCAAGGTCAGGACCTCGCGCGTTCGGGCGATGCCCGCCAGTTGTTCGGGCGTTGCCGTCGCCGCGATTCGGGATTCGACCGCGGCTAACGGGTCTGCGGCGTGTTGCGCGGCCAGGATGAAGTCGACGATGTCCGCCGCGCCTTGTGGGGCATCCTCAAACGCCGCGATTTCCGCCCGGACCTTGTCCGCTCCCACCTTGTCGAGCTTGTCGATCGCGCGAATCGCCGCGGTCGTCATCGCTTCGGCCTTCGCCGGGTCCGCGTCATCGAGCCCGAACGCGCCCATCATCCCAAACAGCAGGTGCCGATGGTTGACGTGCAGCCGGAAGTCATCGACACCGAGCGCCTTGAGCACACCGAGCCCGCACACCATCACCTCGGCATCGGCCATCGCCGTGTTGCTGCCGCAGATGTCAGCGTCGCACTGCATGAACTCGCGAAACCGGCCCCGCTGCGGCTTGTCGGCCCGCCAGACCTTGCCGACCTGGTAGCGCCGCAAGGGCGTCCCCAGCTTGCCGCCATGTTGGGCAACTACCCGCGCGAGAGGCACCGTGAGGTCGTAGCGCATCGCCACGCGGCGTCCGCCCCGGTCGTCAAAGGTGTAGAGCAGCTTGTCGCCCTCTTCACCGTATTTGCCGGTCAAGATCTCGCCGTATTCGAGGACCGGCGTGTCCAGCGGCGCGAACCCGTGACGTACAAACGTGTCCTCGATGGTGCGCAACATCTGCGATTGCGCCGCCATATCCGCGGGCAACGTGTCGCGGAAGCCCTTGAGGGTTCGGGCGGTGATCAAGGTGGCCATGGGGTCCTCCGGGCGCGTGCACAGCAAAGCCGCGCGCGGGACGCGTTTAGCCGACTTGGGCGGCAGGTGCCAGCGTTGCGATGTCGTCACTGCGGGCCAGCGAAGTGCGCACGAGGTGTGCGTACAGGCCGTCGTGGCTCATCAGCTCCTCGTGATCGCCCTGTTCGACGATGCGGCCCTTGTCGAGCACGACGATGCGGTCGGCGTGGCGGATGGTGGACAAGCGGTGCGCGACGACGAGCACGGTGCGGCCCTTGAACATGCGCTCGATGGCGCGCTGCACATCCGCTTCCGTGGTGCTGTCGATCGATGCGGTCGCTTCGTCGAGGATGCAAAGCGGCGGGTCACGGGCGAGCACGCGTGCGATCGAGAGCAACTGGCGTTCGCCGGTCGACAGGTTGGCCCCGCGTTCGGAGAGCTCGGCTTCGAGGCCGCCCAGACGCTGCACGCGGTCCTTCAGGCTCGCGTCAAAGACCGCCGTCAACACCGCGCGTTCGCCGATATCACCGCGTCCCAGCGTCACGTTGTCGCGCACCGTCCCTGCGAACAGCACAACGTCCTGCTGCACCACGCCAACCGCGTCGCGCAGGGTTTCGAGCCGCCAGTCGCTGAGATCATGTCCGTCGAGCTTGATGGTGCCCGGCGGCGCCTCGTACATGCGGGTGACCAGCTTGCCGATCGTCGACTTGCCCGAGCCGGTCGGCCCTACGAGCGCGACGATTTGGCCGGCCTTGACGTCCAGGTTGATGTCGGTGAGCACCTCGGGGCCGTCTTCGCCGTAGCTGAAGCTCAACCCGTCGATCGTGAGTTGTCCGCGGATCTGCTCGCGTTGCGGTGTGTAGCTGCCCGAGCGGGGCGCCTGGTCGACATCCAGCAGCTCGAAGATGCGTTCGAGGGCCGCCATCGCCCGTTCGATCGTTGCGACCTTGCCCGAGAGCTCCCGCACCGGGACGAAAAGCCGCTGAATGTAGCCGATGAACGCAACGAGCAGGCCGAGTGTGACCGCGCCTTCGAGGTGTCTGCCGCTGCCGTACCAGATGAGAATCGCGATGCAGAGCGCCGAGACCCCGTCCATGATCGCGTACAGCGATGCGTCGTACCAGTTGGCCGCGTGATAGCTGCGCAGGTACTCGTAGTTGAGCCGCTTGTACTCCTGCAGCGACGCCTTTTCGCGGCCGTGCAGCTGGATGATGGCGTGGCCCGCGATCGCCTCGGAGAGGTAGCCGGTCGCCCTGGCCATCGACTTGCGGATGTTGGCGCTGTGAAGGCGCAGGCGGCCGCGGAAGAAATTGACGATGAGCACGATGAACGGCGCGACCAGCATCGAAACGGCCGTCAGTTTCACGTCGAGCGCGACCATCGTGCCGACGATGCTCAGGATGGTGATGACGTCGCCGAAGATGCCGACGATGCCGTGGGTCAGCACCTCGCCGAGCGACTCCACGTCGTTGGTTGACCGCGCCAGCAGCGAGCCGGTCGCCCTCTTGTCGAAGAAGCCGAGGCCCTGGCGCAGAACGTGTTCATAGATGGCGCGCCGCAGCCGTTGCAGCGACTTGTAGCCGAGCAGCTGCAGGGCATACATCTGCGCGCCACGGAGCAGGTATTCGGCGACTCCAGCGACGAGAAAGACGCTCGCGATGACCCACAGCGGATAGAAGCCCCCGCCCACGGGTGTCTTGTCCATCGCGTGCTGGATCGGCCCGTCGATCGCCTCCTTGATGAGGTAGGGCTGCAGCAACCCCGCGGCGGCCATCAGCGGCATCGCGATGAAGCCGACAACCAGCCACCGGGCATCGTCGCGCGCATACGCCCAATAGCGCTTGAGAAGGTCGAGATTGGTCACGGTGGTCAGGGATGCGCGGGCCGCACGAATGAGCTACGGCGCCGCTACCAGAATTTGTACCACGGCTCGTCCTCTTCCTCTTCCTTCTCTTCCTTCTTCTCTTCGGGCTCGACCCAGCGGATCTTCCGCTTGCGAAAACGCATCGGGTACAGCTCGTCGCGTTCGCTGATGAACGATCCCTTGAGCTTCTGGTTGACGATCAGGACCATGTACTTCCAGTCCGATGACCAGTGCACGGACTTGAGGATCCCCTTGGCCTTGGGCGGCGGCTTTTCCTTGGATTCCTTGTCGACCTTGAGCTTCACATCCGCGATTTTGCCGAGCTTCTTGTAGTCGGTGACGGCGATGACGCAGTTGTCGCCCTTTTCGACGCTGAAGAACGCGAGCTTCTCCTTCTTGTCCTTCATCGACTCGTGGCCGGGGTCCTTGATCTTGTACTTGCGCTTGGCGCGCTTGATCGTCTGCACTTCCTGGCCGCGCATGTACTCGATCAGCCGCGACCTCTTGGCCGGTTTGCCGGTCTCCATCGAATAGAGACGGAGCGCGAGACCGACGTTGTTGTCGTCGATCTTCACGAGCATGTTCTCGTAATCTTTGTCAAAGCCAAGCACCGTCAGCGACGTCTTGACCTCTTGACCGAGCGCGGTCCCGGCAAAAGCGCTAACAGCCAGCAGCGCTATCGCCGCTGCAATCCATCGGACGAAACGGTCAGCCATTCGAATTGCCTCCGCGCTTTGACGACAAGTGCGGGCTGCTAGCCCGCTCCCACCCCGCAGGTGAACGTCGACGCGGATTTCTGCGGGCCGAAGTTGACCCGTGAAAATGCCTTCGCCGCGCACGCGCTGAGCTTGGAATTAGTCTTGCCCCCGACCTTGCAGGTCACGCGGTGGATCTGCCCCATCTCGGAGATGTGCAGCTTCGCCTTGAACGGGGCACCCCCAGCGATCGATTCAGCACAGCCCTTGAGGTTGGGCAACTTGGCAGCGCAGGTCTTGCGCAGCTTCTTGGCGCTGACATTGGCGCCGCCACCGAGCGCCGGACGTCGAACCTTCTCGCGTTTACCGCCCCAGCCACCGCCGAGCGCAGCAGCGAGCGCCGCTTTCTTGGCCGCTTCCGCCGCGGCGATCTGGGCCTTGGTGAGCTTGCGCTTTTGGATATAGCCACCGCCTGCAACCGCGCCGGACTTGCTCCGCTTGCGGGCGATGCGGGCCGCGACGATGCGCTTCTTGTTCTTGGTCAACAGCTCGCTGGCCAGGATCGAGACGGTCTTCTTCTTGCGAATGGCGCTGCCCTCGGCGACCTCATCTTCGGGCGTGAGGTCGAAGTCGGCGCTGTTCTGATAGGGCAACGCGAACACGGCGAGGATCGTCTTGGAGTCGCGCAGCAAGGACTTGCGCTGTTCGCCCTGCAAGTAGAGCACCACACCGAACGCGATGACGCCGATGAGCAGGCTCGCCAAGACGACCGTAATCATCACTTTCTGGCGTTTGCTCCGCTTGTCGAGGCGGAACATGACCGAGAACTCTTGCAGCAGGTTCTGGTATTCCTCCTTGGTCGGCTTGTGCTTGTTCGGATCCGGCATTTGCAGCTCGAAATCCTGGTTGAGCATCTCGCCGGTTTCGAAGAACGCCTGGGCGCCCGCTGCGTTGCCCGCTTGTGGCTTTTCGCCGCTGGGCAGGGGTTTTTTCGCCGCCGTCTTGTTCGCCGCCGTCTTGTTCGCCTTTTCTGGCTTGGCGGCCTTCGCGGGTGTGGCCGCTTTGACCGGCTTGCCGATCTTGACTTTGGGGGCCTCGGGCTTGTTGCTGACGTTGGACTTGTTGGGCAGCCGCGCCCCAGTCGAGCGGCTTGACTGCTTGCGGCCGGGCTTGAGGGTACGCGCCTGGGCGGCCTCTTCAGCTTGCGTCGCGGCGCCCGACTTGCGGCCTTTGCGGCGCGAACGACCGCTGGTTTTCCGCTGACCACCGGTCTTGCGGGACAGACGGTTGTCGCTGCGTTCACCGGGCAGGCGCACCACGTCTTGCATCACGGTCGCATCGTCGTCTGCGCCGTCTTGGGGCGAACCGGTGCGGGCGAGCTGTTCGTCGGTCACGATCTCCTGCATGACGGTCGCTTCATCGTCGGCAGGCATGTGCGCCGCGCCGGTCTTGAGCGTCGTCTTGATCTCGCCAGCGGCTTGCGGCTTGCCGTCGCCCTCGTGCAGGAGCTTGGCGAGTGCGCTGATCTCCCGCAGCTTCTTCCAACCGTCCTGTCCTTTGCGCCAGGCCAGCGAGTTGGCGTTGATGCGGCCCTGCGTGAGCAGCTCGCGGATTCTGCTCAAGGGCAGCGGACCTTCGGCCTTGCGATCGATCGCGATATGCCAGATGGCCGGTTCGCCGTCGCCAGCCGGGGCCGGATCAGCGGTGCGGGGCTGCGTGGCTCGAGCCGGCGAAGGTGCCGCTTTCTTGGCGGCCGGCGCCTTGACCTGCATCGGAGCTACCGCGCCACTTGGCTGGTAGACCTTCGCCGTTAATTTGCCGTCGTCGCCGACGCGGACCCGTACCAGCGTCTTGCATGACGGGCACTTGATCTTGGCCATGCCGCTGGTGCCGAGACGATCGCGCGACAACCGATATGAACTGTTGCAGCTCGGGCAGGTGAAACGCACGTCGCTTTCCTCCGGGCTCTGACGTTAAGCTCGTGGTGACGGTAGACACGGCGTCGATTCTCAATGGGTCGACGACGATAAGGCCCCGTTTTGAGCCGTGGGTGGGGGGTTGAGCCGTGGGTTCGGGCCAACAAAGCGGTGCCGCCGCGGCGACGCGACCGTACCACAGTAAAAATACGTGTGCACGCCCACGCGGGCGCCTTCATAGAGACGCGCGAAGCGCCGATTCGATCGATCTTGGTTAGTGGATCGCGCGATCGCCGGGCGCTTCGGGTTCGGCGAAGTTGGCCAGCTCAAGGGCCATCAGCACGTCCGTTCCTTCGAAACGGTAGCCCGTCTGTGCGAACTCGATCTTCAGCGGCTCGAACCGGCCCGGGTATAAGATCGGGTTACCGGTTCGGTCGTAGCCGAGCATCACGAGCGTATCGAGCCGCAGGATGTCGTCGGGATCGTCGGATAATGGCAGATCGCGCATCACGACGTAGTAGCCCTCGTCGGGCAGCGGCACGAGCGCCTCGAGGAAGTCGGCGTCTTCAGCGGCGACGCCGGGCTCAGCGAACCACCACTTGTTGTGCTCGCAATGGGTCGGCAGCGCGACGGTCGGGAATTCCTCGGGTCGGTGGTCGTGCAGCAGCACGAGTTGGTGAGCCGCGATCGTCTCTTCCAATCCGCCGAGCGCGATCTGCGTGCGGTAGAGCCCACACCCCAGGGCCGGAACCCGCTGCAGCTTCTCCCGCCGATTGAACGTCGCGTCATCCATCCGAGCGACCGTGCCGCATCGATCCGGCGAACACAAGCACGCTCGCTTGTGGCTCAAATGGCCGGCAAGGCGTCGTCGCCGCTTGTGGCACGACAGGCCGCGCAGCTCCGCTTGCGGTGCGCAGTCCCCAGGCAACGCTTCATGCAAGTCGGTCATTTGGACCGACTTGCATTCGTGCAATGCCTCGCCACATCGGTTTGAGGACCCCGCGTAAACGCGAAAAGGGGCTCCCTTGGCCGTTTCAGTGCGCACTTGCGTCTTGCCGCCCCCCCTGCACCGTGCTAGGTTCCGTTCGCTTTTCGGCCCAACTGCGTCTAACTGCTGAATTTTCAACGGGAAAACGCAGAACGACGAAACGCTGTTGCCGCGGGGTGACCCGCGCAGGAATCCGATCGAAGGGAACATGATGCTCCGTCACCCATCCCGACCTCGCAGCCGCCGCGTCTCAATCGCGCTTGCGGCATTGGCGATCGTCGGCATGGCGGCCCCAGCAGCCGTCACCGAAGCCGCCAGCGCCTCGGTCAAGAAAACCAAGCCCCGCAAATGGCCCATCGGCGGCCAGGTCTCGATGGGCGTTTCGGCTGGTGCCGGTACGTTCGTCTCGGGCGAGCAGAACCGCCCGTCGGTGACGTCGTCGATGTCGCTGTTCTTCGGCGCGGGTCTGGGCGGCGGCCTCCGGCTCAACGTCCTGCAGTCGATCAACAAGACGCTCGTCGACTTCGCCGAGGACCCCTTCGCGGCTCGCAAGCGCAACACCACGCTCGGCGACACGATGCTCATACTCGCCTACCGACCGATGGTCGCGGGCGGCAAGAAGAAGAAGCTGACGGCGGCCGAGAAAGCTGCTATTGCCCTCAACCCTTCCCTCGCTGCCGGCGACTCGGGTCGTCCCCTCAAGCTGCCCGGCGGCATCGGCGTCCAGGGCATCCTTCGGCTGCATCTGCCGACGAGCAAGATCGCCCAGCACCAGACCCGCCAGGCGACGGTCGGCGCGGCCCTGACGTTCAACAAGGGCGGCATCGGCCCGTTCTCGTTCATCTACCAGGTGCGCTTTGATAAGAACTTTCACAAGTACAGCAACGCCGTCGTCAACTACGACGAGCTGAACACCACGCCGCTCGCGCGCCCCGGTGGCGAAGAGCAGGTCGGATCCTCGCTGGTCGCCACCCGCTTCAACAACCCCAGCTACGCGTTCCGCAACCTGTTCATCGCCTCGATCAACACCGGCACGAAGCTGTCGTTCCAGATTGTTTACTTGCTGATCAACCAGTTCCGCTACTACGACGCTCCCCTCGATGAATACAGCAGCCCGCACGCCAAAGGTGGTCGCGGCCGTCTCGATCTCGCCTGGGGTCAGATCGCCGCGCTCTACTCGCTCGGCGGCGGCTACATGATCTCGGCCAACACCGCGACATTCACCACGCCGTGGTCGGCGGACAACCAATCGCTTCGACTGCCGTTCCTCGAATTCCGTAACGCCAGCGACAACATCACGTCGTTTGGCCTCTCGCTTTTGAAGAACTTCTAGGCCGACAACACACCACTGAACGCACTTTCTGAACCACCGTTCTCGACTCAAATGGAGTCACCCATGATGCGCACAACCTCCCTCGCCCGCCGCGCCGCGCTCGCCACCGTCCTCGTGCTCGGCGCCACATTCAGCCTCAACGGCTGTGTTGAGCAGCTCGGCGAGATCGACCGCACGCAGGCCAACGTCTTGTCCAAGGCGGACTTTCACGGCGTCTGGTACCGCCTCGGCGTGATCACCGACATGCCCAACAACGCCAGTTGGGGCTTCGTCGGCCAGACTCACTTTGACAGCGACACCGGCAAGGTCATCTTCGACGTGCAGGAAGACCACCTCGTCGCCTACCCGATCACCGAGAAGGTGAAGGGCGGCGCCGCCAAGTGGCACAAGAAGAAGATCCGCAACTACTGGGACGCCGGCAAGCAGGACACCTTCGTCGAGGTGTACGTCGGCAACCCGGTGGCGACCTGGCACATCGACAGCCACTTTGACGTGATCCGCGAGTACTCCACCTCGACCGGCGCGCAGGGCAACGTCAAGGTTGAAAACACCACCGACAAACCCTGGTGGCAGCGCAAGCACTTCCGTGTCGACTGGGACAGCAACAGCCAAAAAGAGTTCTTCTTTCCACAGGGCGGCGGCTCGCTCGGCAGCATCGCCGCGTCGACAGGTCAACATTACGTGCAGGAGCACGAAGAGAACGACCCCAACCGCTTCTTCATGGAGTACCCGCGCGACGAGAGCGGCGACCCCATCAAGGGCAAGGCGGCCAACTACTTCCACTACACGCGTCGTCTCTACGTGAACCCGGGCACCACCGGCTTCTGCTCGACGTACTCGCTGGCGTTCGGTGACTGCGCTGGTGGCGTCATGGACGTGCGCCTGTCGTTCCGCCGCGCCGATCCGCGCAGCATCAACGACTACGAGATCCGCGACTACCACAACGAGCCCGACGCCGATAAGTTCGGCTTCTTCCTGAGCACGCGCCACACGTTCACCGAGGACTATGGCCTCACGTACACAGGCCAGGACTACAAGGCGCAGGTCTGGAACCTGTGGCAGAAGTCCAAGACCTTCTCGCCCGCCAAGGACGCGAGCGGCAACACCAAGTCGTGCACCACCAACTACGACTGCACCGCACCGGCGGTTTGCGACCAGGAAGACTGGTTCGTGACCGGCGTCTGCTCGATCGGCCACCCCATCGAGTACACCAAGCGTGGTCTGCGCCCGATCGTCTACCACCTCTCCGCCGACCACCCGCGCGAGAAGCACACGGTCGCGGCCGTCTATCAGGTTGGCGAGAACTGGAGCAAGGTCTTCCAGGAGACGGTCTCATGGCTGTACTTCTGGGAAGAGAAATGGGGTCAGGACAAGGTCAAGGGCGAGGACGGCAAAGAGCGCGCGATCAAGGGCTTCGAGTCGGCCAACGGCCTGTTCGGTCAGCGTTTCTGCAACACCCACACAGACTGCGGCACGCACGCCGTCGCGCAGGCCGATGTCAAGGCCGCCGAGGACGCCAACTCCCTCGCCATCGGCACCGAGAAGGGCGTCATCATCGCCATCGACGAGATCAACACCCGCGAGAAGATCGGCGGCGACGCATACATCATGTTCGTCAACGCATCCCCGGGTTCGGGCAAGGCCACCCTCAAGGTCGGCTCGCTCACCATCCCCGACGCCGAGTTCAAGGCCGGCAAGGTCGACGGCCACAAGTACGCGGGCAAGGTTCCCAAGGGCGAAGTCAGCGGCCGCATGAACCTCACGGTCACCGCCGGTGGCAAGACCGCGACCCTCGTCAACGCCGAGCTGCGCAAGAACCGCGTGCACTGGGTCGTCTACTTCGGCGGCGATCAGGTCGCCATCACGCAGAGCCAGCTCACCAAGGAAGGCGTCCGCGCGTTCCACGCCATCAACATCGGCAAGAAGAAGAACGTGGCTGGCACGACCAACGTGTCGACCGGCATCCCGCTGGAAGTCGGCATTAACGGCGTCCGCGAGAAGGGGCCGGTCGAGTACGGCAACTTCACCGACTACATCCACCACACCGCCAACACGATTCACGCGGTCTTCATCAAGCCCGGTCAGCGCTCCGACGTTTCGTGCCTGCAGATCGACGGCCGCGGCATCTGCGCCGGCTGGGCGCAGACGCTCACCGCCAAGGATCGCCAGCGCCGCCTCGAGATCCGCGACAAGGAGCTGCCGCACCTGTTCGTGGTCTGCACCAACAAGTACTCGGGCAAAGAGAGCCCGGCCGCTTGCGGTGACAAGGAGACCCGCGCCAAGGCGCTCAACGACTGCCGTTACTGGACGACCGACCTGGCCGGCAACGACATCAACCCCTGCAAGAAGTTCGTCGTCGCGCCCGACGCCGCCAAGGGCCTCGGCGACACGCGCTACAACTACATCTATTGGGTCACCAACCCGCACGCGTCCAGCCCGCTCGGCTACGGTCCGTCGGCCGCCGACCCGGACACCGGACAGCTCTGGTGGGGCGTTGCCCACATCTACGGCGCCGCGCTCACGACCTACGGCCAGTACGGCAAGGACCTCGTTGACCTGCTCAACGGCGACCTGAACGTCGACTCGCTGATCACCGGCAAATACATCAAGAGCTACCTCAAGGCGTTCGCGACCCCCGGCGACCACACCGAATTCGGCGCTGCCAAGAGCGGTAACGGCTCAGGTGGTCATGCCCCCGGCGCTGAGAATCAGCCGCAGCGCGACGCGAACTACTTCACGGTCGACGGCGCCAAGAAGCGCGCTACCAAGGACATCCGCAAGGAGATCTTCGGCCGCCTCGACGACGAGCAGCTGCAGAAGTTCTTCAAGGGTGCGACCCCGCAGGAGCTCGCCGCCGCCGAAAAGGAGATGCACGAGCTGGCCAACCCCAAGAAGCTCGCCGAGAAGTTCTTCAACGAGAACACAAGCTTCGATATGAACGAGGTCAAGGCCCGCTGGGACAAGCTCAAGGGCACCTCGCTCGAGCGCGCGCTCGTCAACGACGAGATGGCGCTGGCCCTCACCGGTGGCGACTACCAGCCCGGCGATCCGCTCGACGACAAGATCCTCGCGCAGGCTTCCCCCGTGAAGTGGGCGTCGCCGACCGTCAGCAGGATCGACGAGAAGAAGCGGATGCAGTTCCTCGGCATCCACAACATCTACGCCCGCGACTTTGTCGACCCGGCGCTCATCGGTCTGGCCAAGCGCTTGAAGTGCGCCAAGGGCCAGGAGCCCACCGAGGTGCCCGCCGACAACATCGGCAACCAGTCCTGCTACAAGGGCGCCGCGCTCCGCATCGCCATGCAAAACGCCATCTACCGCGGCGTCCTCGAGCACGAACTCGGCCACACCTTCGGCCTGCGCCACAACTTCGCGGGGTCCGCTGACGTGCTCAACTACTTCGACCCCTACTACGAGATTCGTGAGAAGGAGCCGGTCTACTGCGCGTCGATCAAGACCCAGTTCGGTTCGGTTGTCGCCAACGACCTGTGCGAGCAGACGCTCGGCGAGACTTGCAAGTACCTGCAGTGCTCCAACGACAGCGAATGCCCCAGCGGCTACACCTGCGGCAGCAACAGCTGCGTGGACACCAACGGCACCAAGCTCGGCCAGTGCACGGGCACCGTCGACAGCTACTTTGAGTGCGCCGGTGACAAGGACTGCGAATCGGCCGGCGGCATCTGTCGCGCGGACGGCTGGTGCGGCGCCAAGATCGGGTGCAAGGCCAACGACGACTGCCAGAGCGGCGAAATCTGCAGCGGCACCTGCGTCAACCAGCTGACCGGCAAGGCGCGCACGACGCTGCTCGTCTCGACCAAGACCCAGGGCATGAAGAAATTCATGCCGCGTCCGGCGCCGACCAAGGCCGAGATTGAGAAGCGCCGCACCGAGTACCAGTACAGCTCGATTATGGACTACGGCCAGAAGATCAACGCCGACTTCGAAGGCCTCGGCAAGTACGACGTCGCGGCCATCAAGTACGGCTACGGTCGCATGACGGAGGTCTTCGCCGATATGAGCTTCTCGCGCCGTCAGCTCGAGAAGTACGCCAAGGTCGCCGGCACGCCGCAGGGATCAGCGTGGCGTATCCGCACCAGCGGCTGGCGGTTCGCGGGGTCCATCACCCACCCGTTCATGTACCTGAACAACTGGATGCCGCCCAAGTACCTGCTCAAGCGTGACTCGGTGCCGACCTTCTTGGTGCAATCCGAGCCCGATGTCGCCGGCAAGTACGGCCGCAGCGTCTACGACCAGACCTACTTCGAGGTGCCTTACAAGTACTGCAGCGACGAATACCGTGGCGGCTCGCTGGCTTGCTACTACTTCGACACCGGCGCCCACATGCAGGAGATCGTCTACCACGCCCAGCAGCACATGCGGGAGTACTACATCTACGACGCGTTCAAGCGCGACCGCCTGTTCTTTGGCTACGGCGGCTCTCCCAACAGC
>Ga0209992_10000695_pt1 | contig 41749 bp, 38 predicted proteins | sample 2SBtaG_2_FD_182564 | JGI IMG/M metagenome (GOLD analysis project Ga0209992, IMG submission 182564) | Deep subsurface microbial communities from Kolumbo volcano to uncover new lineages of life (NeLLi) - 2SBTROV12_ACTIVE470 metaG (SPAdes)... | ecosystem: Environmental > Aquatic > Marine >...
CCGCCGCCCCATCGCCATCGCGTCGCCCTCCGATCAGAGTGGATGCTATCCGGACGCGATCTGCGGGTCGATCCCCTCTCCGGGGTAAATCCACGGGCTGTTAGGAGCATCGGGAGTTGCCGACTGCTGAATGCTCCCAGCCCCTCGGTCTTGCTCGTCGATGATTGTCGACAGGAGGTCGCGGAGCTGCTGCTGGGTGAAGTGCTGGCTGAGCAGTGGTTGAGTAGCCCATTGGTCGAGAATGTCACTGCCGAAGAGGATTTCAAGAGAGGTCAGGACCATCCACGCGGTACCGGCGTTCCATTCGTCCGTCGCCTCCAGCGGGGTCCTGACCCAGGCCAAGAACTCCACCACCGCGTCCCACTGGATGTAAGCGCCCGTCTGCCACTGACCCCAGACGCGAGACAGCTGGCTAAACGTCGCCACGGCACGCCCCCTTTTCTTGCTGGGGAGCCCCCAGGGCGGCCGCGACAAGGAACTCTTCGGCACCTCCGCCCGAGCTGAGGATGAGGTCAGCGCTCCTGCCCAGCAGGACGGCAGGGCCAGCGAGCGCAGACCGCGCAATGTCGATGGTCCCGGGAAGAGAAGCGACCTCGGGCATGGCCACGGCTACCGCTGCCAAGACCGTGGCGTAGTCGACGCCCGGGGGCAATTGCGATGCGTCGACAACGGGAGGTCCCGTCCACCCCGCGGGGGCCAGCCACGGGAGAAGGCGATAGACGCCCCCGCAGCGCGGCGAATGCCCAGCACATGCACAGCTCATCTCAATCTCCTCTCACGCGTGGCGCAGCAAAGCGACTTCGAGCGCCGCGTGCGGCCCGCAAGTGCAAGGGTCCGGCTCCCTCGCCGTGCTGCGTCCTAGAACGGCTTGAACACGGCGTACATCGACACGGTCGCCGTCTTCTGGTTGCCGCCCCCGGTCGAGTCCTCTTCGATCTCGATGGAGATGCGCACCTTCGAACCGAACACCGTCGAGCCGTTGTTGCCGGTCAGGACCCCTTTGGTGACGTCGTCCCCGGAGTCGATCATCGCCGTGCTCTCGGCGTACCAGTTCTCGCCGTCGACGCCGTGGGCCCAGACGCACGTGATCTTCGCGTTGGTGTCCACCTCGTCGACGACGACGTAGAGCACGATCGTCTTGGCGTTCAGCGCGGCGGCGATGGGATCGCTCAGCCACTTGCCGGAGCTGCCGTCCCCGAGAGAGCGGATCTGGACCTGTTCGAGGAGCTTGACGACTTGCATGTTCTGTCTCCGGGCCGACCGCTCCGGCGAAGTTCGCCTCGCGGCCCATCGGCCGTGCCTTTGGTGCTCGCCGATGTCGAGGTCCCTCCCCGAGCGGCAGCGAAGCGTTGAGGACCCAGGCGACCACAGGGACCGCCGCGCGGATCGGGCAGAGAGCCGTGCGTGGTCGTTGATTGAGGGCTGCACCCAGGCGGCGTCGAGCGTTCACCGGCCGCGAACGCGTCCGGATTCTCCGACCACGCGTGGTCACCACCCTCCGAAGGTGGTGGTGGACGGTTGCGCCTCACAACCGGGGCTCGCCGAGTCACGGGAGCGTGGTCCCTCCGTCGTCCTCGCCACCCTCGTCCGAGGAAGTCGGCTCCTCGCCGACCCCCCGAACCGAGTCCCGAAGACCGCGAAGCCGCTCGATCTCGCCGTGGATTGCGTCGACGATCGCGTCTGCCTCCTTCGGCCTCCAGCCACCGCCGCGGAGGGAGTAAGCGAGCGAATGGAGCTGCTCCATCCGACGCGAGACGGACACGGTCGACCTCGATCCGCGGATTGGGCCCGAGCCCCGGCTGAAGGAGGGACCACTCCTCGGAGGATGGTCGCCGCCAATGGGGTCGTAGTTTCGCGGGCGATCTCGGGGCTCGCAGTCTAAAGCTGATCGTTCGATCAGCCGACCTCCGTCGGCGTTTTTTCGGGCTCGTGTCGGCTACCCTGGGGGCCGGAGGGATCGATGTCCGAACCGAGACCCGGGGCCCTGGACGACTACGCCGTGTACCTGCTGCTTCAGGGCGGGGGCGCGCGCGCCGCGTACCAGGTGGGGGTGTACGACGCGCTGCGCGAGCTGGGGAAGGAGCCGGACTGGGTGATCGGCATCTCCATGGGATCGCTCAACGCAGCGGTCATCGCGGGCAACCCGCCCGCCGTGAGGCAGGAGAAGCTGCGCGGCTTCTGGGACTCGATCGCGACGCCCTTCGACTGGACGAACCTGATGAAGGGGCCGCTGGGGACGTACTGGAAGTACGTGGCGGCCTACACCGAGTCGGCCGTCGGCATGTTCGGGCACCGCAACTTCTATCGGATGCGGGCGGTCCCCTACTACATGGCGCCCCCGGGCACGGACGCCGCCGTCTCCTACTACACGGACGCGCCTCTCGCCCGGAACATGAAGCGGTGGGTCGACTTCGGGTACCTGAACGACGGCGATCGGGACCACCCCACGGCGCTGTCCCTGGGCGTCACGGACGTGTGCACGGGCAAGCTCGAGTTCTTCCACAGCGACAAGGAGACCTTCGGCATCGACCACATCCGCGCCTGCGCGGCCCTGCCTCCGGGATCGGCGGCGGTGCAGGTGGGCGACGGCTGGTACTGGGACGGCGGGGTGGGCGCGAACGAGCCCCTCGCGGCGTTGCTCGGGACCCCGCAGGACCCGCGGCCGAAGCTGCTGGTGGTGGTGGACCTGTGGTCCGCCGAGGGCGCGCGCCCCATGACCATGAACAACGTGACCTGGCGCGAGTACCAGATCACCTACCAGTCGAAGGTCAGCGCGCTCCTCAACAGCATCGAGAAGGAGTTCAACCGCGCGAGCGGACGCATGGGCGGCGACCCGGACGTCAACACCGCCGCGGCCGGCCCCGCAGTGGTGATGCACCTGGTCTACCGCGAGGCCGTGGACGTGGAGCCGTTCGACGCGGTGGACTTCTCGCGCAACTCCATCGCCGAGCGCATCGCCACCGGGCATACGGACCTGATGAACGCGGTGGAGGCGGTGATCGCCGAGCGTCGCGAGCAGGTGAAGACAGGGCTGTCGATGTTCACCTTCGACGGCACCGACCGTCGGCTCACGGACCGCCTGCAGCCGACCCCGCCCCCGATCCCGGGCAGCGGCTGAGCCGGCCGTCTGCGGCTGCGAGGCCGAGACCTACCCTTCGGGGAATGCAGCCCGCCTGAGACGGGGCACGAGGTCGCCGAGCCACACTCTCAGGTCTTCCGGCGCAATCCCGGCGGGCAAGGCGGCTCCATTCGGAATCGTGATCTCGGAGAGCAGCCACGCGAGGGTTGCGGGCGTGCAGCCCCCGTCCTTGAGGTACGCGGCCTCGAGAAACTCCTCGACCCTCAGACCTGCCCGCTCGAGGAAGAGCACATCGACGATGTCTCGCTCCTCCATCCGTCCGACGAGGGCCGTGAGCTTGTTGGCCAGGACCTCGTCCGCGGGGTCGATTGCGACGCGACCGACACGGGGTTTCAACGGGTGCAGCTGGTGGGTCTTGTCGAGCACAAGGTCCAAGACCAGTCCTTCGCTGCCACGCAGCAGCGCGAACCGACGAAAGCCCGGCGCATCCTGAACCGACTCCAGCGCAAGCCCGAGGGCCGTCGCCAAGTCCCGAACCACTGGTGTGACCCGCTCGAAGGCGGCGGCATCTGCCGTGAAGAGGTCCAGATCCCCGGTCTCTCGGTGCCCAAGATGAAAGCCGGCGAGCGCCCCTCCTCCCGTGAGCCAGAAGTCGGACTCTCGGGCGAAGAATGCCTCCAACACCTCGTGCTGAAGAGACGAAAGCCGACTCTCAACCAAGGAGACCATCCTCCCGCCAGCCATCGATCAGGAACTCCCAGAAGGCCCGACGTCGGCCCAGTCGCCGCCCGAGAGAGGCAAGGCTCTGCTCCACGTCATGCGGGGTGACGAACTGCCACACGTCGACATCGCGTGCCTCTCGCAGCATCTTGCCCATCAGTCGCGCCCGCCGTGGGTCCTGTGGGCTGCGCAGAACTGCTCGCAGCTCGCCGATCGAGACGTCTTCGTCCCAAAGGAAGTAGGGCCTGAGCTCCTCCTTGGTCAGGTCGGTGGTGAGGCCGCGCACCCGTCGATCATAGTGCCTGGAGAGTTCACCGCCTCTCCCCCGACGGTGGGGACTCTCGATGGAGCCGGCACAAACTGACACAGACCGTCGCGAGGGCCGCGCGGACCCGGCCCCTATACCTGCTGCGAGCGGGGCGCAGAGAGCGCGCCCGACCGGAGTAGTGCCATGCGAATCGTCCTCTTGTTCTCCCTCCTCGCGGCCGCGTGCGCCGCCCCCGACCCCGACTCGCCCCCGCCCGTCGAGGTCGAGACCGACGCCCCGACCACGGAGTTCGGGGACTACGAAGACGGGCCGGGCGAGGCGCGGAACCCCACCGTGTCGGGCGACCTCGACGCCGACGGGATCGCCGCGCTGTGTGCCGAACACGACGCCGTCCACGTGCTCGGCGAGGTCACGATCCAGGACGTGGACTGGGTCGATCTGGGGGCCGCGTCCTGCCTGCGATCCGTGGGCGGCGACCTCCGCATCCTCAGGAACGACGCCCTGGTGGACCTCACCGGCCTGGAGGGCCTCGAGTCCATCGGCGGCAACCTGCAGGTCCAGGACGATCCGGCGCTCGTCTCCCTGCGAGGCCTCTCCGCCCTGCGGGTGATCGGCAACCGGTTCTGGGTGCGCCTCAACGACTCCCTGGAGACCCTCGACGGCGTCACCTCCCTGCACACCGTCGGCCGGCTCGTCTCCGTGGGCGACAACCCGGTCCTCGCCGACCTCGACGCCCTCGGGTCCCTGCGCCCGAGAACCCGGGTCTCGTTTGGTCCTCAGCGACCTCCCGACGGTGACGTCCTTGGAGGGGCTGCTGCACAACGCGGCGCTGGCCTCCCTCGACGGCCTCGAGTCCGTCCGGCAGGTGGGCGGCGACGCGTTCATCTACTCGAACCCGGCCCTCGCGTCCCTCGCGGGGCTGGGCTCGCTCGCGAGCGTCCAGGGCCAGCTGATGATCGCCTACGTCGCCGTCCCGAACCTGGTCGGGCTGGGCGAGCTCGCCTATGTCGGGCACCGACTCGTGCTCTCCCACTGCGCCGAATTGGGCAGCCTCGAGGGCCTCGACTCCCTGACCGCCGTCGGCCACGAGCTCAACATCTCGGACAACGACGCCCTCCTCTCCCTCGACGGGATCGAGAGCCTGGCCTCGGTGGGGCGGTCGGTGAGCGTCACCAGCAACCCGGTCGTGCACGACCTGACCGCCCTCGAGTCCGTGCGGACGGTGGGTCAGGACCTGGTCGTGATGGACAACGCGCGGCTGTCGTCCGACGACGCCTGGGCCCTCGCCGACGCCCTCGCCGACGTGATCGAGGGGACCCTGACCATCAGCCTCAACGGCTGGATGCTGGAGTAGCGGCCCTACGGCTCGGCGCGACGGGCGTTCTCGAGGATCGCGTCGGCGATGGGCTCGTAGAGCTCGGGGGCGATGATGTGGCCCATGAGGTCGAACCAGGCGGTGCGGGCGCCGGGGATCGCGGCCGCGGTGGCCTGTCCGCAGGCCGGGCGCACCAGGGGGTCGGAGAGGCCGTGGACGACGAGGGCGGGGACGTCGAGCCGCCCCAGATCCTCGGTGCGATCACGCTGCATCGTGACCGCCGCGAACTGCCGGGCGGCGCCCCGGTCGTCGAACCCCAGGCGGGCGATGTCGGCGCGGCACTGGGCCTCCCGCTCCTCGTGCGACGGCCGGTAGAAGCCGCCGTCGATGCGCTCACGGAGCTTCCGAAAGTGCGTCACGCGCGCCTCGAGCTCCACCGGGGAGCGCCGCGCGAGCCAGAACAGGGCCTGGAGCTTGGGCCACGGCAGCCGGGGGTCGCCCGTCGTGGACATGATCGACGTGAGCGACCGCACCCGGGCGGGGTGCCGGATCGCCGCCTCCTGCACGATCATCCCGCCCATCGAGCTGCCGACGAGGTCCGCCCGCTCGATCCCGAGCCCGTCCAGCAGCCCCACCACGTCGTCCGCCATGTCCTCGAGGTGGTACGGCACCGGCACGTGGCGGCCGAGCCGACGTTGGAGGATCAGCTTCGCCGCGCCGGGGACGCCGAGGTGGTCGAGGCGCGTGGAGCCTCCGATGTCGCGGTTGTCGAAGCGGATCACCCAGCGGCCGCGGGCGGCCAGCGCCTCGCAGAAGGGGTCGCGCCAGTAGCCGCGGTCGACGGCCAGGCCCATGACGAGCACGAGCGGGGGAGCGGTGGGGTCCCCGAACGAGTCCCAAGCCAGGTCCAGCTCGCCGACGCGGGTGGTGCCCGACGGGGACGGGCTCACCGGAGCTGGTCCCGCAGGACGGCCGACGCCGCCTTGGGATCGGCCTTGCCGCGCGACGCGCGCATCACCCGGCCCATGAGGAAGCCCATGAGCTTGGTCTCGCCGCCGCGGAAGCGAGCGACCTCGTCCGGGTGGGCCGCCAGCACCTCGGCGACGACCGGGGCCAGCGCCGACGCGTCGCTCACCTGGCGGACGCCCAGCCGATCGACGACCGCGGCCGGATCGCCGCCCTCGTCAAGCAGCACCGCGAGCACCCTCCGCGACGCCTTGCCGGACACGACGCCCTCGGCCTGGAGCGCGAGCAGCCCGGCGAGGCTCGCTCCGTCGAGGCGGGTGTCCGCGACCCCGCGCTCCCCGAGCGCCCGACGCACGTCGTTCGCCACGAAGTTGGTCGCCGTCGTGCGATCCGCGCCCGCCGCCACCGCCGCGTCGCGCAGCCCGGCCAAGGCCGCGTCCGCGTCCACCGCGTCGCCCGCCCGCGTGCCCTCGGTCGACGCCGGAGCCTGCTCCTGGGCTTTCGCGGCCTTCTTCGGCGCTTTCTTCGGCTTCACGGCGGGCGCGGCCTTCGCCCAGGTGTCCCGCAGCGTGATCGTGCGGTTGAGCACCAGCGCGCCGGGGGTCGAGTCCTCGTCCACGCGGAAGTAGCCCACCCGCTCGAGCTGGAACCGGTCGCCGACGGCGGCCTCCGCCACCGACGCCTCGACCCGCGCCGTGAGCGTGCGCAGCGAGTCGGGGTTGAGGCGGTCGAGGAACGTGGTGCCCTCGGGGCCCTCCTCGGGCGTGGGGCTGGAGAAGAGGCGGTCGTAGGCCCGCACGGTCGCCGGGACCGACGTCACCGCGTCGACCCAGTGCAGGGTGCCCGACGGCTTCCGCCCGTCCGGTGCCTCGCCGCCTCGGGTGGCCGGATCGAAGGCGCAGCGCACGGCCGTCACCGCGCCGGACGCGTCGGTGTCGACCCCCGTGCAGGTCACGAAGTAGGCCCCGCGGAGGCGGACCTCGCGGCCGGGCGCGAGCCGCCGGAAGCCCTCCGGCGGGTCCTGGGCGAAGTCCTCGCGATCGATGTACAGCTCCCCCGAGAACGGCACGGAGCGGGAGCGCTCGGGGGCCTCGCCCGGGGCCGACGACGCCAGCTCGAACGCCTCGCTGCCCGTGTACCCCTCGACCACCAGCCGGAGCGGCTCGAGCACGCCCATGGCGCGGGGCGCCCGACGGTTGAGGTCGTCCCTCACCGCGTGCTCCAGCAGGGCGATGTCCACCGTGGAGTTGGCCTTCGCCACGCCGATGCGGTCGCAGAACGCCCGCACCGCCTCGGGGGTGTAGCCGAGCCGACGCATGCCCGAGATGGTGGGCATGCGCGGGTCGTCCCAGCCGTTCACGCGGCCCTCTTCGACCAGGCGGAGCAGCTTGCGCTTGCTCATGAGGTTGTAGGTGAGGGCCAGGCGCGCGAACTCGTACTGCTTCGGGCGCGGCTCGGGCAGGTCCAGGGCGTCGATGAACCAGTCGTACAGCTCGCGATTGTTCTCGAACTCCAGCGTACACACGGAGTGGGAGATGCCCTCGATGGCGTCCGAGAGGCAGTGCGCGTAGTCGTACAGCGGGTAGATGCACCACGCGTCGCCCGTGCGGTCGTGGTGTACGTGGCGGATCCGATAGAAGGGCGGGTCCCGCATCTTCATGTTCGGGTTCGCCATGTCGATCCTGGCGCGCACGACGTGGGCCCCGTCGGGGAACTCGCCCGCCCGCATGCGTCGCAGCAGGTCGAGGTTCTCCGCCACGGTCCGGCCGCGGTACGGGCTGGGCGTCCCCGGCGTCGTGACGGTGCCCCGCGCGGCCCGCATCTCGGCCTCCGTCTGGCTGCACACGTAGGCCCTGCCCGCCTCGATCAGCTGCTCGGCGAAGGCGTAGAGCTGCTCGAAGTAGTCCGACGCGAAGAAGAGGTTGTCGCCCCAGTCGAAGCCGAGCCAGCGCACGTCCTCCTGGATCGACGCGACGAACTCGGGGTCTTCCTTCGCCGGGTTGGTGTCGTCGAAGCGCAGGTGGCACACCCCGCCGAAGTCCCGCGCGACCCCGAAGTTCAGGCAGATCGACTTCGCGTGACCGATGTGCAGGTAGCCGTTGGGCTCCGGCGGGAACCGCGTGCGGACGACGGAGTGGCGCCCGTCGGCCAGGTCCTGCTGGACCACCGCGCGCACGAAGTCGGGGCCGGGGCTGCGGACGGAGGAGTCGGACATGAGGGGTTCCTTGCGTCGGGGACGCGTCAGGGGCCGTTGACCACGGTGCCGGTCCAGGCGCGCGAGGGCACGCCCACCACGACCTCCTGGACCTGGTTCCCGTCGTACGGCATGGGGAGGTAGAGCGCGTCGTCGCGCCAGCCGAAGCTGCCGGTGCCCCAGACGGTGCCGTGGCCGTATTCCCAGTCGTCGACGGCGCCCCAGTCATGGAAGACGTTCACGGAGCCGCCGGCCGTCACGCGGTAGAGCCTCGAGCTCCAGTAGTCGGGCACGTACATCGTCCCGCAGGCGTCCACGGCCACGCCGTCGTGCCAGCCCTCGCCCACGTTCGCCAGGACCTGCGGCGCCCCCACGCCCAGCAGGTTCGCGTCCAGGTCCACGTAGTAGAGGCCGCCCTCGCCGACGGTGCCGATGTACATGCGGCTGTGGTCCGGGCTCCAGTCGAAGCTGTGGGGCTCGTCCCACTCGTTCCACGCGACCACGGTCTCCACCCCGCCGGTGCTGGGGTCGACGCGCTGCACGCCCCCGTATCCCGTCGTGTAGATGAGCCCGTCGGGGCCGACGCGCAGGCCGTACGCCGACACGCTGGGGGCGAGGGTCGTGGAGCCGCCCGAGGGGGTGAAGCGCTTGATGCCGCCCGCGAAGTCGTCGTTGGCCACGAGGTCGCCGCCGGGCAGGTACTCCATCTGCTGGAACTGCGGCTGCCCGGGCACGAACACGCTCCAGCTGCCCGCGTAGTCGGAGCGGATCAGCGACGAGCCGTCCGAGCCGACCATGAACCCGGCGGAGTCGATGGCGAGGCCGTGGTAGCCCCGCGGGCCGCTCATCACCGTGCGGGACTGCGCCGTGGTGGGGGCCGTGGAGCAGTCGAAGGCCTCGGCGGCGTCGTCGTCGTCCACCGCGTCGTCGTCGTCCACCGCGTCGTCGTCGTCCGTCGCGTCGTCGTCGTCCACCGCGTCGTCGTCGTCCGACACGTCGTCGTCGTCCGGCGCGCCGGCCGTGTCGTCGTCGTCCGACCCGCCGCCGCCCCCGCCGCCCCGGGGCGGGCACGCGAAGAGCACGGGCAGACCGGCGATCAGGAGGAGGGACGTGCGACGCATGGAGAGGCCTCCGAGATCAGGGAGTCGGGGTGCAGTCATTCTCGCAGCCGTCGCCGGGCGTCGTGTTGCCGTCGTCGCACTGCTCGCCGGGCCAGACCTCGCCGTCCCCGCAGATGGCGATGGAGAGCCCGAGCTCGAAGGGGCCGCTGTCGGCGGCCCAGGTGTCGACGATGATCCAGTAGGACTGCCCCGCGTTCGCCTGGAAGCCCAGCTCGGAGAGGTAGTTGTCGTCGTTGAAGTCGTCGTTGCACGCGATCTCCGACGCGGACGACCGGCAGGCCTCGCGCACGTACACGACCGTGTCGGTGACGGCCGCGTTGGAGCCCGGCAGGTTCGTGGTCACCACCACCACCTGGTCCGCGTCCGAGTCGAACTGGTACACGACGTCCTCGCCGCCCTCGCCGCCCTGGATGTAGCAGCTGGACACGTGGTCGTCCCCCGCCCCGGTGGCGTCGCCGGTCGCGTTCACGGCGGCCGTGACCGTGCCCACCACGTCGCAGGTGGGCTCGTCGTTCTCGGTGCACACGTTGGTGCACTCGTCGTCGTCGTCCTCGTTCCCGTCGTCGCACTCCTCGGTGCCCTCGACCTCGCCGTCGCCGCACTCGGACGTGCCCGCGACGACCGTGAGGGTGTAGTCCTGGGGCGGCACCGTGACGTCCCCGCCCGCGATCCCGATCCAGTAGCGCCCGGTGACCGTCGCCTCGATGGACACGGACGGGCACTCGCCCTCGGCGGGATCCGCGAGGCCCAGCACCTCGAGCTCGGCGTCGTAGAAGGCGAGGCCCAGCTCGAGGGTGTCGCAGGCCGCCCCGCCGGTCTCGACGACGCTCGCCTGGGCGTACTCCCCGGCCGTCAGATCGACCGCCCAGAAGTCCACGAACACGTCGAACTCCTCGTTCTCGTCCGTGGGGCACAGCATCCCGTCGATCTCGGCGGGGAGGGTGGTCTCCGTGGCGGTCTCGAGGCTGTCGTCGTCCTCGGCGTCGTCGTCCGTGCACTCCCACACGCAGGTCGCGTCGCAGCCGTCGCCGGGCTCCGTGTTCCCGTCGTCGCACATCTCCGCGCCCGCCACGACGCCGTCGCCGCAGATGGTGGGCGTGACGGTCATCTCGTAGTGCCCCAGGGAGTCGTAGCCGTCGACGACGAGGTACACGGGCTCGCCCGCCACCACGTCGATGACCATCTCGGAGGTGGTGATCTCGGCGGCGAAGTCGATGTCGTCGTTGCAGCCGATCTCGGTCCCGGTGGGGTTCTCGCAGTCGGTGAACGCGTAGATCAGCGTGTCGAAGTCGGTGCTCGGATCCTCCGTGCTCACCGTGTAGGTGCCGGTGGCCGACGGGGTGAACACGAAGATGGCGTCGGGCGACCCGCCCTGGGCGTTCACCTCGCAGCTGCCGGTGAAGTCGTCGTTCTCGTTGTTGGTGCCGCCGCTCACGCTCTCGCCGGCGTCCACGTCCTCGGTGATGTCCTCGGGCGCCTCGCACGGATCCTCGGGCGCGGCGTCGTCGTCGTCTCCGTCGGGGGGGAGGGAGTCGTCGTCGTCCGGGGTGCCTTCGGGGCAGCCCCACAGGGCGACGGCGAGGACGGAGAAGAGGGCCACGGAGCGGCGGATGGTCATGGAGAGATCCCAGGGATTCGAGGTCGAGGGCGCGACCGTACCAGCGCCGTCCACGCGCGTGCGCGGGTCGTTTCGACCTTCTCTCTTCCATCCCTGACACGCCCACTCGTGTGTATTCAGTTGCATTCACCCACACTTTCCGTACTCTGTAGATACGAGTATGAGCGGGCTGCCCCAGAGATTCGGAACCCACGACGCGGCCCCGCGCAGCCTCAACGATCTCGAGCTGTACTCCGGCAAGCGCTTCGGCCGGTATCGCCTGCGCCGCGTGCTGGGCGAGGGCGCGTCGGCCCAGGTGTGGCTCGCCGTGGAGGAGGCCGGCGACGGCTCCCGACGGCTGATGGCCCTCAAGATCTTCCGCCCCGACAGCACGGATCCCATGGCGCTGCAGGGCGTCTACAACGAGGCGAAGGTCTGCTCCCAGCTGCAGCACCGCAGCGTCGTGTCGGTGATGGGCGTCGAGGAGATCCAGGGCGTCCTGTTCATCGCGATGGAGTACATCGACGGGATCACCCTCGAGCAGCTCCTGCGGCGCGCCCGGGCGGCGGGGCTGACCCTCCCGGCGTCGGTGGTGCTGGACATCGGCATCCAGATGGCCGAGGCCCTGGCCTACGCCCACACGGCGGTGGGCCCCGACGGCGAGCCCCTGGAGCTCGTCCACCGGGACCTCAAGCCCGCGAACGTGATGATCGGCCCCAAGGGCGAGGTGAAGGTCACCGACTTCGGCATCGCCAAGGCGCGGACCACCGTGGGCACGACCCAGGTGGGGCTGCTGCGCGGCACGCCGTCGTACGTCGCGCCCGAGGTGTGGGCGGGGACGCGCGACTTCCAGCCCGCCCTCGACCTCTTCGCGCTGGGCGCCATCATCTGGGAGATGGCCACCGGCCGCACGCTCCTCAAGGGCGAGCTCGCGCACGTGATCGGGCGGGCGATGCACGGCGACGCCGCCTCGGACGCCGCCGAGATCCCCGAGCGCCTCGCGCCCCTGCGGCCGGTGCTCGAGCTGCTCCTGCAGCGCGAACCCGAGGACCGCATCCCCTCGGCCGCCGAGGCGTCCGCCCTCCTCCAGCGGGCCTTCGAGGACATGAAGGCGGTGGGCGGGCTGCGGCTCTTCCTGGAGATGGCGGCCGGTCGTACGCCCGCGGGCGGCGCCGGGTGGGGGCGCGACATCCGCATGCGCGCGGGCCTGTTCGCCGACGAAGCGTGGAGCCGCCTCGTGCAGCAGGAGCACGGCGATCCGGTCGACTTCTTCACGTCCACGGGCGCCTTCCACGCGGTGGAGATCTTCGAGCGCACGCAGCAGCCCGCGGAGAGCCGGTCGACGCCCGCCGAGATCGGTCCGGTGGTCGAGCCCACGGCGCTGCTCGCGGGCGAGGTCGTGCCGGACCAGGTCACCACGGCGACGGCCCTCAAGCCGGTCGTCGCCACGCGGCTCATGGAGTCCCCGGGGCTGACGATTCGGCCCCCGCTGGACACGCGCGGCCTCAAGACGGTGCGCCGGCTCAAGGCGAGCCGACGTCGGGTCGCCGCGGCGAAGCGTCGGGAGAAGCGGCTCCATTTCCTCGTCGGGTGCCTCGTGGCGGCCCTGGTGGCCTCGATGTTCCTCCTGCTCACCGAGCGCGCCGCCAACCAGCGGCTGCGGGCCGAGACCGAGGCCCGACTCGCCGCCATCGAGGCCTCCGCCGTCACGTCCGCGAAGGACCCGCTCCTCGAGGTCACGAGCGACACCGCCTCGCCCTGACCGGGCCGAGGAATCCGGGCTAGTCGAAGGAGGCGCAGATCTGGAACGCTTCCTCGACGTGTTCGGGCCGGATCACGGCCTCTAGGAATTCGCCGTCCACGCAGCTCAGGATGTCCGGGTAGTAGTGGTGGGAACCTGTCTCGTCTCCGGGTCGGACGTAGACCCGATATCGTCCGAGGTCCAGCTCGGTCGAGACGATCCGACCGGCGGTCAGGGAGCCGTCGTCTATCAAGATGGTCTCGGGCGGGAGCGGGCAGGTCACGTTGTGATGCGTTTCCTCGTCGAGATGCACCAAGCCGACCCTCCCGAGATCGACTCCGGTGGCGTTCTCGACAGAGAGTTCGCAGGTCGGACACGCAGCCATCGAGAGAATGAGCGGCCCAAGAAGCAAGCTGAAGAGGAGTCTCATCGGCGTCCAGCCTACGGCCCACAGATGCTTGCGGTGTACGGAGGATGGCCCATCTTCTCCCAGCAGGCGTTCCTCAGGTCCGAAGTCGCGCCGTAGCTTTGCTGAAGAAGGTCGTGGGTCCACCCTTGGAGCACTCGAATTGCACCGTGACGCTGTCGCTGCCCCGTGATCTCCGACGGGCTCGAGGGCCAGTTGCCGTTCGAGAAGTCGTAGTTTCGGAGGATGACGGAGGTGCCGTCGGTGCCCCGAATGCGCGGTCCGCAGCAAGCCGTGTCGCCGCCTGTGTTCACGCCCGTCCGCCCCCAGACATCGTGTGCGTACTCATGAAGCAGTGTGCCCGCCAAGTCCATCAAGCCCGTGGCCGCGTTGCGGAGAATTCGTCTGCTGACAGGTACCGCCATGTTGGCGACGTTCGTGCCCTGTCTGCGGTCTTGTTCGATGACCCACTGCGCTTGGGCCCTCTCTCGAAGCGCGAGGATCGGCGTGAGGGCTGCCTCGAAGAAGTCGGACGACCGGTCGATCAGCATGAACGCACCTGGAATGGTAGTCGCCGCCCAGCTGCCGGGAATGGCCCAATCGCCAGTGACGCCGATGATGTGGAACGGCACGGTGGTATCGCGCCTGAGCGCCGCGTCAATCAGGTCGATGACACTCCCGCTGTTGTTGCTGAGGATATCGAAACTCCCGGTCCAGCCGCTGTTCGGGTCTTGGAGAGGCGCTGCCTCCCATCCGCGGAGCGACCCGAACGATTCCCTGAGAATCCGCACAGCAAGTCCGATCGTATCCCGCTCCTGGTAGCTCCGGAACCCGATTTCGTGGCCTGCCACAACGTCCTCCGACACCGCTACCCAGAAGTCCGTTCCGTGGACCCTGGCCCACTCCGCTTCTTCGGTGTACTGCGGCAACCACCCGATCCCCGCGAACGGCGGGGGGGGGAAGAACCCGTGGAAGATCATATTGAGGATGACCGAGACAGAAGGTGGCGTGACCGAAGGGGACGGCCAGCCCTTGTGGAGTAGCCGAGCGCCGCCATCAGCTGCGTAGGGTTGCGGGTTGACTGAGGTTTCCCCGCCTGACGCATCGAACGCTCGCCACATGCCGACGAGGTAGTCGCAGAGAACATCAAATGTCTGTGGCCTGTTGAGTCGCGCGTCCGGATTCGCGAGGGTGATCGCGTCGACGTTGGTTCCCTCCTGGTCGATCGCGATGTGTTCCAAGAACTCACAGGTAGTCCACGACTCATTGTTGAGCGAGAACGCGGGTCTGTGATGGGCGAGTTCGCGCCTCCCGGGTTTCCGATAGTCCAGCGCGGTCGCCGCACCAAGGGGGTCGAGCCAGTGAGGGTCTCTTCGCAGCTCGCTGAGAACCAGCCTCGTCTGCAACAACTCTCGGCGACCGGCCTCGGCGCGCAAGTGCCGCAACTCTTCTCGCAGATGCCCGATCGAGCGGGCCTTTGCCGCTTGCGACGTATCCCCATCCCCATGTGAGTGGACGCGATAACCACCCGGATGAGGGGGCTGCCGCTTCTTCGTGGCGGAGGGCTCCGCGGCAATCGCCGGGGCAAGCCAGGGAAGGACCGAGTAGACCGCCGTAGGCATCTCCGTGGCTGCCGATTTCTCGCCCGCCGAAGGACATGCACAATCATGCGACTCCTCCTCGTGGTGAGCCCCGTGGGGTTGTCTTTGTCGGGCAGACTCTCTGCCGATCCCTAGAACGGCTTGAACACAGCGTAGACCGACACCGTGGCGGTCTTCTGGTTGCCGCCACCTGTGGAGTCCTCTTCGATCTCGATCGTGAATCGGACCTTGCTGCCGAACACCATCGAGCCGTTGTTCCCCGTGAGGACGCCCACGGTGACGTCGTCGCCGGAGTCGATCATCGCCGTGGACTCCATCTTCCAGTTCTCGCCGTCGACGCCGTGGCCCCAGTAGGCGGTGATCTTCGCGTTCGTGTCCACCTCGTGCACGACGACGTAGAGCACGATGGTCTTCGCGTTGAGGGCGGCGGCGATGGGATCGCTGAGCCACTTGCTGGAGCTTCCGTCGCCGAGCGAGCGGATCTGGACCTGTTCGAGGAGCTTGTCGACTTGCATGTTCCTGCCTCTCGACCGACCCGTCGGGCGCACCTCTGCACCCGACGTCCGTCGGTCTTCACGATGCTCGTCGATGTCGAGAGTCCCTCCCCCGGCCGCGACGAAGCGGTTGAGGACCCAGGGAACCACGCTCCCCCCCCCCGCTCGGGCATTCAACTGCCCGGCGACGTAGCGGGGGGAAACAGATTGATCCAGCGAGCTGCGTCGCCCGGGACCGCCGCCTCGCCCTGACCGGGCCGAGGAAGGACCGCACGCCGCCCGCTCCACGTGCGAGAATGCGCGGATGCGCGCGGCCCCCCTGATCGTTGCACTGATCGCCCTCGTGGGCTGCTCGCCGTCCTCGGGGATCCTGGGTCCCACGCCCGTGGACGTCCCCGACGGCCCCACGCCCGCGCCCGAGGGGCCCGCCGTGACCGAAGAGGAGTCGCCCGAAGGCCAGCCCGACGACCAGGGCGCGTCCTTCTTCGCCACCGACCGCTTCGTGCAGATCGACATCGAGCTCCCCGAGGCGTCCTGGGCCGCGCTCATCGAGGCCCCCTACGAGTTCACGCCCGCCCACGTGACCATCGACGGCCGCCGGATCGAGGACATCGGGGTGCGGCTGCGGGGGCGCATCGGCTCGTTCCGGCAGGTGTGGCAGAAGCCGAAGTGGCGGCTCGACTTCAACCGCTACACGCCCGGCCGCCGGGTGGACGGCCTCGAGGCGCTGTCCCTCGACAACAACGTCGTGGACTGCTCCGGCCTCAAGCAGATCCTCGCCTGGCACGTCATGGGCCTCGCGGACACGCACGCGTCCCGCGGGGGCTTCGCCCAGGTGACGCTCGGGGGGGTCGCGTACGGCATCTACAACACGGTGGAGGTGCAGGACGACCGGTTCCTGGCGCGGCGCTTCGAGGACGGCTCGGGCAACCTCTACGACGGCGCCTACATCTGGTACGGCGACCGCAACTACACGCTGATGGACTTCACCGCGGGCATCGCCGAGCAGTACGAGCTCGAGGAGGGCGTGGACGTGGGCCACGCGGACACCCTGGGGGTCCAGTACGCGCTCGAGGAGGCGGTCGCGAGCGACGACTTCGTGGGCACGATGGACGCCGTCTTCGACATGGAGACCTTCTATCGCTACGCCGCCGTGGAGCACTGGATCGGCCAGAACGACGGCTACATCCTCAACACCAACAACAACCGCGTGTACTTCGACCCGTCCGACGACGGGCGCGCGACGCTGATCTCCTACGACCTCGACTACGCGTTCATGCCCAACCACTGGGGCCACAACTGGAACAACCCGCGCGGCGCCATCGCGTGGCACTGCATGCGGGACACCGAGTGCTACGAGGGCATCCGCGGGGCCGTCGCCGATCTCCTGGCGCTGCTCGATCCCGCGGAGGTCGAGGCCGCGTTCGACGGCTGGGATCAGCTCACGGCGCTGCCCGCCATCAACGACCCCAACAGCGGCTGCAACGCGAACCAGATCGGCAACCGTCGAGGCACCCTGCGGAGCTGGATCCGCAACCGCCACGACGTGCTGCGGGCCTACTGGAACCTGTGATGCGTCGCCTCCTGCTCGCCGCGCTGCTGCTCCTCCCGGGGTGCCCCGAGGGGGCCGACCGCCCCGCCACGGACGACGACGACGACGGCCCCGTGGCGCCGGCCCCGTTCCCGGACGTCTGCATCAACGAGTTCATGCCCTCCAACGGACGCGGCGTGGTGGACGAGGCGGGCGGCTACGACGACTGGATCGAGCTGCACAACCCCGGGGAGGAGCCCGTGTCCCTGGACGGCCTGCGGCTCACGGACGACCTCGAGTCCCCGGACAGCGCCCTGCTCGACGGCCTCGAGATCGCGGCGGGCGGCTTCCTGCTGCTGTGGGCCGACGGGGACGTGGACGCGGGGGCCCACCACCTGGACTTCGCGCTGGCGCAGGCGGGCGGGAGCGTCGCGCTGCTCGACGAACACGACCGCGGCTCGATCGTGCACTACGGCGCGGTGGCCTCGGACGTCGCGGTGGCGCGCGCGGAGGACTGCTGCGTGGAGGAGGGCTGCATCGGGCCCGTGGACGAGGGCAGCCCCGGCCGGTCGAACCTGCTGGGCGCCGAGGACGACGTGGTGCGGCGGGGCAGCTCGTGGACCTGGACCGTCGTGGAGCCGTCGGGCGACTGGACGGCCCTCGAGTTCGACGACGGCGGCTGGCAGGGCGGGCGCGGTCCCCTGGGCTACGGCGACGGGCACGTGGTGAGCTTCACGGAGACGCCGCCGCTGGCGACCACCTGGTTCCGGGCCGACTTCCGCCTCCTCCAGAACGACGTCTTCACCTCGCTGCGGTTCGAGCTGCTGCGGGACGCGGGGGCCGTCGTGTACCTCAACGGCGTGGAGGTCGTGCGCAGCAACCTGCCCGACGGGCCCCTGGACGCCGGCACCTGGTCCACCCGCGACGTCGACGGGCGGGAGGAGGCCGTGTACTTCCCCCACGAGGTCGACGCCGCCCTGCTGGTCCCGGGCACGAACCAGCTCGCCGTGGAGCTGCACGAGTCCGGCCCCGGCAGCAACGACCGCAGCTTCGATCTGGCGGTGATCGGACGCAGATAGCGGCGTAGAGTGCCGCCATGCGTCTCCTCGTACCCGTCCTGGCCCTCGCCGTCGCGGCCCCGCTCGCGCTCCCCTCCCCCGCCGCGGCCTGCGGCGGCTTCTTCTGCTCCTCGCAGCCCGTCGAGCAGAACGCCGAGCGCATCCTCTTCGAGGTCGACCCCACGGGCACGGAGGTCACGGCCACCGTCGAGATCCGCTATTCGGGGGACGCCGACGACTTCGCGTGGGTCATCCCGGTCTCGTCGCTGCCCGAGAACCCCGAGCTGGAGGTCGCCCCCGGGAGCCTGATGACGGTCCTCGAGACGGTCACGGCGCGCAGCCTGATCTTCCCCCCGTCGAAGTGCAGCACGCCGGCGTCCCCGTTCCCCATGGGCGGAGACGTCGCCATCGCGATGCCCGAGTCGGCGCCGAGCGAGGTGGACGTCGAGGACCTGGAGCAGGTCGGCCCCTACGCCCCCCAGCGCATCGAGGCGACGGACGCGGGCGCGCTCGTGGCGTGGCTCAACGACAACGGCTACCTCATCACCGAGTCCATGGAGCCGACCGTCGAGGAGTACGTGGCCCTCGGGTACGACTTCCTGGGCATGAAGCTGGCCCCGGACGCGGGCGTCGCGGACATCCAGCCCATCGTCATCCGCTACCCCGGCTCCGAGCCGATGGTCCCGGTGGTGCTCACGTCCGTCGCGGCGCGCCCGGAGATGGCGATCATGGCGTTCGTGGCGGGCGACACGCGGTGGGAGTCGTCGAACTACACGAACATCGACTTGAACGACGACGAGCGCCTCCAGGCGGACCCGAACACCGGCGCGGACAACTACTACCCCCTCACGCGGTGGCTCACGGACGACGCCGACGGCCACGCCTTCGTCACCGAGTTCGCGGGGCAGACGTCGGACCTGAACCCCCAGAACTTCTTCTTCGCCGCGGAGGACGCCGAGGAGGCGATGGCGGCGGCCCAGGAGGTGTTCGACCGGCACTCGATCCTCACGCGCATGACCGCGCGCCTGTCCGGGCACGAGATGACCGCGGACCCGACGTTCCAGCCGAGCGCGGGCGCGGCCGTGTCCCGGACGCTGGACCTCTCCGAGCGCGACGCCGTGGAGGTGTGCGGGAACAACCGCCCGCCCATGTCCCAGACGCCGTGCGGGCGGACGTACTGCGGCGTCGGGGCCCAGTGCGCCACGACGAACCAGGGCGACGGCTGCGTCTGCCCCGACGGCCACTCCGCGCGCGTGATCCAGGTGCCCGCGGGGATCAACCAGCAGTCGCTGGTGGAGACGATGACGTGCCTGTCGTCCGAGGACTTCCTCGCGGACGTGATGGACACCGTCGGCGGCCCCGCGGACCCGTGCATCGCGAACGCGTGCGGCAACAACGGCACGTGCTTCGCGGTCAACGGCTTCTCCACCTGCCGGTGCGACGAGGGCTTCGCGGCCGTCCCCAACGGCGTCGGCGGGCAGATGTGCGCGGGCGTCCTCGAGGTCTTCAACCCCACGCAGATCCTCTGGGACACGGGCGCGTGCGAGTCGTCCTGCTCGGCGACGGACGGGGCCTCCGGATCGGCCTGGTTCCTGGTCGTGGGCCTCGTGGCGATGCGACGACGCGCGTAGGATCACGACATGTCCCGAGTCGTCGTCCTGCTCCCCGCCCTCGCCCTCCTCACCGCCGCGCCCGCGTACGCCGGCGAGGCGGGCTCCCGAGACGTCCTGTCCATTCAGCGGGTGGAGATGCCCTGGACCATCGGCCTGGCGCCGGGGCAGGTCCCGGGCGGGCTCCGGCTGATGTCGTGGACCGCGTTCCGGGGCTCGGAAGCGCTGACTGCGCCCCAGTTCGCGCAGGCGGTGGGGGACCGGGCGATGGTCGAGCGCCTGACCACCGAGCGTCGTGTCTCGGGGGTGCTCGGGGGCGTGCTCGGGATCGGCTCGGCCGCCTGCTTCATCGTCGGGGGGGCGACCCTGGCGAACCTCGAGCAGTACACGTTCGTCCTGCCGACCGACATCGAGTGGGCGGCCAACCAGACGGAGTTCGCCTACGCGATGTTCCTCGCGGGCGGGGCGCTGGCGGCGTTCGCGCCCGCGATCGTGGTGGGGGTGCACATGCGCCAGCTGTGGGTGGGGCGCTACTACTCGCCCCAGCGGGCCGCCGACCTGGTGGACGAGCACAACGCGCAGGCAGGGGTGGTCCGCGCGCCGCAGCAGGTGCGCTTCTCCTTCTCGCCCGCCGGGTTCGGGGTCGGCGGGACCTTCTGACGTGAGCCTCGTTCAGGGCTGCGCCGGCTCGGCCTCGAAGTCGCCGCGCAGGTAGATGCCCATCTTGCGGCCCGACTCGGTGCCCGCGAGGTTGCAGTTGCCCCAGGTTCCGTACACGTTGCCGGTGAAGTCGGTGTAGGCGCAGAAGTTGTTCTCGACGTTGTGCAGCCGGGCCGGCCAGCGCGCGTCGAAGCCGCCCTGGTCGTAGCGCTCGTAGTCCCACTGCTGGTGCGGGTCCCGGGGGTTGCACGTGGCGGTCACGAGGTCCCAGGGGCCGACGATGCCGCCGTCCTGGGACAGGCAGGTCGCGTCGTCGAAGACGCTCTGGAAGCCCACGTGGCCGTCGTGGTCCACCTGGAGCCACCGCTGGGACGTGTCCGCCGCGTCGCAGCCCTCGGTGGACTCGACGACCCCGCCGGACACCCGCAGGCACCGTCGGTCGGTCTGGAACCGGATCACGACGAACTCGGGGTCGTCGTCGCAGGCGTCGCCGACGCCGTCGCCGTCCGAGTCCTCCTGGAGCGGGTTGGGGACCTCGGGGCAGTTGTCCTCGGCGTCCTCCACGCCGTCGCCGTCCTCATCCACCTCCGGGGGCTCGTCGCCGGGCTCGGGGCAGATGTTCCCGTGGCAGCTCCAGTCCGGAAAGTCGTACAAGATCATGGCGTTCCCGGGGGCGCAGATCTCGTCTTCCAGGGGGTCGACGGTGCAGGCGGCCGCGAACCCGCCGCCCCCGCGGGCGCTGTCCGCGATCACGATCTGCGAGCGCACCGTGCCGTCGAAGTCGCCGGCGACCGTCACCTCGCCGCGCTCGCTGCCGTTGCCCGAGAAGTCGACGTCCTGGGTGAAGCTGCCCGTGAACGTGATGGTGATGTCGAGGGGCACGGTGGCCTCCTCGTCCTGGAACCAGGGGTCGGTGACGTAGTCGTGCACGTCGACGGTCGCGGTCCCGGTGCACTCGTCGTACGTGAACGTGCTGATGGCCCGGAAGCCGCTCAGGCCGACGTTCCACGACGCGGTGCCGCCGTCGCAGTCGGTCGTCCAGTCGCCGGTGCCGGACGGGTTCTCGCAGTTGTTCATCCGGCACTGGATGTCGTCCTTGATCGGGGCGAACGCCTTCACGAGCTCGTCGTTGGCCCACAGCAGGACGGGGCCCGAGGCCTCCTCGCACTCCTCCCCTTCGTAGAGGAAGTTGGCCGACTCGGCCTGGTCGACGTCCCAGAGGATGTTCACGACCGTGAAGCCGCACGGCACGGTGATGGCGCGCGTATCCGTCAGGGTGTCGGTGCAGGTGCCCCAGGCGGGGGTGGAGCCGTCGACGCTGAAGCAGATCGTGTCCTCGTCGTCGAGCCCCACGACGTTCACGGTGGGCGTCTCGAGCGTGGTGCCGCTCGGGGGATCGAAGTGACCGGCGGCCTCCGGCGGGGGCTGGGTCTCGGGGCAGCCCACGAGGGCCAGGAGCAGAGCGGTCGGGGCAAGCGCGGCTCGATACATGCGGCGCAGTGTAGTGCCTCCCATCGGGCCGGGGACGTGCGCAGACGGAGCGTGAGGCCGACGCTCAGCGGTGGTCGTGTCCCCCGAGCGTGAAACGCAGGCTACGCAGTCCGCGTCCTCTGCCGCACCGTCACCCGGCTCGGGGGAGACGACGTCGCCCGACGCAAGGGCGCGGCGCAGCAGGCCGGCGGTACGCGACGGGGAACCGCGCGGTCAGGGCACGGTGGTCTGCCCGTCGGTGGCGTCGCCCCAGCACCACAGGTCGTTGAGCCGAGTGACGCCGCACGTGTGGTACGTGTTCCCCTCGATCGCCTTGAAGTCGGCGGCCTCCGGGACCTCGAGCTGGGCCCACCCGTTGGAGCCGACGCAGCTCACCGACCCGTCCGCCGCGAGCGCGCACAGGTGCTCCAAGCCGAGCGCGAAGTCGACGAACGGCCCCGTGGGCGGCTCGAACCGGCTCCCGCCCCAGCACTCGATCTCGCCGGCCGCGGTCAGGCCGCAGCCGGACCCCTCGACCGTGTCGATCTTGATGAAGGGCGTGCTCGGCGGGTCCGATCGGCCGTTCCGATCGCCGCCCCAGCAGGTCGTCGTGCCGTCCGCGGCGAGACCGCAGGCGTGGTCGAACGCCACGGAGAGCGACTCGAAGGGCCCCACCCCCGCGGGCGGCCGGAGGTCGGTCCCGTAGAGGTCCTCGAGCCCCCAACACTCGACGGCGCCCTGGTCCGTCAGCGCGCACGAGTTGTAGCTCGCGGCCGACACCGCCATGTAGGGCCCGCCCGTGGGGGGCGTGGACTCGCCCCACGTGTTGAGCCCGCCCCAGCAGTGGATGGCCCCCACCGGGTCGATGGCGCAGACGTGGAACCCGCCCGCGTCCAGCGACGTGAAGGTGCCGGTGGGGATGTCGTCCAGCTGCCCGAACGCGTTGTTCCCCCAGCATCGGATCGCTCCGGCGTCGGTGAGCGCGCACGTGAGGCGGCTCGAGCTCGTCGTGACCGCGGCGAAGGCGGTCGTGTCGGCCAGGTGGATGACGAGGTCGGTGCAGGCGTCGGCCGCCGTCGAGCTGGCGTCGAAGACGACGGTGGCCGCCGGGTGCCCCAACGTAGCGCACGCCCCGGCGCCTTCGAGCGCGTCGGTGCAGCCGTTGAACAGCGTCGTGGTGCCGTCCGCGAGCTCCACGACGCCGGAGAGCGTGACCGCGAACGGAGAGGCTTGGTGCTCGACGAGGACGCCCGTGAACGCCACCAACCCCTGGCCTTGCAGCGGGGCGGGGAGGACCGTGTCGGGCGCGTCCACGTGGCGGCTGGCGGCCGGGTCGCTCGCGAGGCTCGTCAGCCGGTCCAAGTCGAAGGTCGGGCACGCGTCCGCGGGGTGGTCGTCGCACGCGTCCGCCAGGCCGTCGCCGTCGGTGTCGGGGCCGTCGTCCTCGTCGATCTCTCCGTCGTGGTCGTTGTCCCGGCCGTCGCACGTGACCTCGTCCGGGGCGCAGAGCACCTCGAAGACCGCGTTGGCGCCCGACACCGTCCCGCTCGCCTCGGGCAGCACGCACGTCAGGTCCGTGACCGCGGCCGTGATGGACGCCGTCCAAGTCGTGCCGTCGGGGAACACCTCGGACATCCAGGCCAGGCGATCGATGCCCAGGGTGAGGGTCTCGGAGGTCGCGGTCCCGCCCGGGGGGGTCGCCTCCACGTCGACCTCGACCGACTGCGTCAAGCTCACGGGCAACGCGGTCACGTACACGCCGAGGTTGCGCCCGACCTCCTTCCGAGCCGCGCGGGCGTGGAGCAGCCCCCGGCAGGCCGTCGCCGGCCCGGGGGTGTAGGTCGTGTCCGTCGAGGCGGGCCAGTACGCCACCGGATCGTCCGCTTCGAGGCTGCACGTCGAGTAGCCGTAGCGGCCGTCGACGGACAGCGAGGCGACGACCGCCCCGCCCGACACGAACTCGAGCATCGCCTGATCGGTGCCGACCGTCCGCCACTTCGGCGTGCCGCCCGCCGCCTCCCCTCGGGCCACCAAGGTCTCGAGCTCGGCGCCGGTCCAGCACGGGCAGGCGTCCGCGATCACGGCGGGCGTGTAGAGGCTGAACTCGACGATCTCGACGGTCACGCCGTCGGCGTCGCTGGTGACCGGCCCGTCGGGCAGCCACTCGTCGGCGTCCTCGTCCGCGAGCCGAAGCACGATCGCCTCGGAGCCGACGCTCGTGGTGGGGATGCGCACCTGGATCGGAGCGGCGAACGTCTGCCCGTGGGGGGTGAGGGCGAGGGCCTCCCCGCCGCTCTCGGCGAGCCCCTCGGGCAGCGCCTGGAGCCCGGCCTCGGCGACGTCGGCGACCCAGGCCACGCCGATGTCCACGTCTTCCGTGAGCGCGCCCGCCGGGATCACGACCTCGACGCCGTTGGACAGGCTCAACGTGGCGCCGTCGGCGCCGACGGTCTCGACCACCGAGTCCTCTGCAGGGGTCGGCTCGCCGGGCGTGGGGTCCGGGTCCAGGGGGTCGGGACAGCCGAAGCCGAGGAGGACGGAGAGCACAAGGGGGAGGCGCGGGGACATGGCAGAGACTCCGTGGAGGGGTCGAACGACTCGATGTTGTCGCCTCGAACGCCTCCCCGGCGCCTCCCGGTCGACTCCGGCGGCACAGGGCACGAGGCTGGCGGGATAGAGCACAACCGGCCGCGCGCGCCGGGAGGCGGTCAGTAGTTCGCCGCGACCTCTTCCTCGATCAACCCCCGCAGCTGCGCCGACCCGAAGCTCGGCAGGGGACGCCCGTTGACGAAGAACGTGACTCGCCCACCGGGGCTGCGTGGGGTGCATGACCTCGAGGACCTCGAGATACTTGTCCTGCAGGCGGGCCGCCTCGAGCATCTTCGCGACGCCCTCGGAGCCGACGTGGAAAGGCGCGGGCCGCACGACGATGCGCACCTGGTCGGGGTACGACGCGAGCAACTGCTTGACCGGCTCGTGCATGGCGGCGCAGGTCTCGCACGCGGGATCGAAGAACTCGACGACCGTCACGCGGGCTTGGGCGGCGCCGCCCGAAGAACCACCAGCCGGCCACGCCGAGGACGACCTCCCAGAACACGCAGGTGGACGCCGGGATCGGCGCGTCCAAGTCGTATCCGTCGTCCTCGTCCTCCGTCTGGTCGGCGGTGAGCTCGGCGAGAAGGACGGTCGTCTTGGCCCCGTCGACAGTGACGTCCACGAACCAGGTGACGTCGTCCAGGGCGCGGATGGGGTGGGCGGCGCCGGCCGCGTCCGCGACGAAGAGGGGCACGACGGCCGCTTGCCCGGCGACGGTCATCCCGCCGAGGGTCCCCGGCGACGGTCATCCCGCCGAGGGTCCCCGGCGACCCGCCCCGCGCGACCGAGCTTCCCGCCCTTGCCCGCCTTGGCGACCCTCGAGAGCGCGCGGATGCCGGACGGCACACCGGCCTCGGCCGGCGACGGGGCGACCGGGCCGCCGGGGAGCAGGAAGGAGACGAGCGCGGCGACAGCGATCGACGGGCGATCCGGGGCTCGGTCCACTCCCTACGGCGTACGAACTCAGCCGCGCGCGTCGGTCCCCGTGACCGCCCAGCTGCCTCGGCGGTAGTCGATCGCCGCCCACAGCGCCTTCGCCAGGAACGACAGGGGGAACGCCGCCCACACGCCCCAGGCGCCGAGCGCGAGGGGGAAGCCCAGGAGCCAGCTGCCGGGGATCTGAATGGCGAAGGTCGTCCAAGTGTTGATCCGCAGGGCCAACCGGGTGGCCCCGGCGCCCCGGAAGCAGCCGACGAGGGCGATGTAGGGGCCCACGAACGGCATGCACGCGCCGAGCAGGATCATCCACTCCGCGGAGTACGCGCCCAGGGACGACGCAGGCTCGATGTCGAACAGCATCACGATCGGATCGACCCCCACGATGATGAGGATCGACAGCGTCGTCATGACGGCCGTGCACATCGCCACGCCGGCGCGGGTGACGGCGCGGGCCTCGTCGACGTCCCCCGCCCCCAGCGCGTTGCCGACCATCGCGCCCGTGGCCTGGGAGATCGAGAGCCCGGGCACGAACGCCAACGCTTGGATCCGCAGGCCCACGCCGTGGGCCGCGACGGCCAGGGGATCCACCCGCCCGAGCATGCCCACGATGGCCAGGAACCCCGCGTTGAGCACGACCATGTCGAGCGCCGCGGGCAGCCCCACCCGCCACAGCTTGCGGGCGAGCGGCACGTCGATCCGGCGCAGCGCGAGGGGCAGGGTGACGCCGTCGATGACGCCGCGGCGCAGCAGCCAGATCAGCAGCCCCGAGGCGACCGCCTGGGCCATCACCGTGCCGATCGCCGCCCCCTGGATCCCCATCTCCGGGAGCCCGTAGTTGCCGAGGATCAGGCCGTAATTGAAGGCGAAGTTGAGGCCGTTCATCACGAACGCGACGCGGAAGGGCGTCTTCGTATCGCCGGTGGCCCGCAGGACCGCCCCGAAGAGGATGGTGAGGTAGTTGAAGACGACGCCCGTGAGGAGCGGCCGGAGGTAGTCGATCGCGGCGGTGTACGACGCGCCCTCGGCGCCGAGGAGCACGAGCAGCGGCCCGGCCAGCGCGTTGCCGAAGACCGCCACGAGCGCGCTCACGATCACGGTCAGCGTCGTCGCTTGGACGAGGACGTGCTCCACGCGGTGCATGTCCTTCGCCCCGTAGGCGCGCGCCGAGAACGCGACGCTGCCCACGACCAGCCCCATCATCGCGACCATCAGCAGGAAGACGAGCTGGGTCGCGAAGCCGAGCCCCGTGAGGGCGTCCTCGGCGGCGTCGACCCGCGCCAGCATCGCCGTGTCCACGGCGAGGGCCAGGACGTTCAGCACGTTGACGCCCACGACCGGCCAGGCGAGGTCGAAGAGGCGTCGATGGATGCTGCGATCGGGGGCGGGGGGCGCGGACACGTGGGCGAGGTACCCTACCCCCGTGCATCGCCTCGCGCCGGCCGCCGCCCTCCTTCTCTGCCTCGCAGGCCCCGGGTTCTCGGGCGCCGAGCCCGCCTCATCCCCCGCCTCCACGTCGGAGTCGGCGCGCGTCGAGGCGGACCGTCAGATCACGTTCGCGCGCAAAGAGGTCGCCGAGAGCCGGTTCGAGCGGGCCCTCGCGTCGGCCGAGTCCGCGCTGCGGCTCTGCCCCGACTGCCGGGAGGCGACCCTCCTCAAGGCGCTCGCCTACGACGGGCTCGGCGACCGCAAGATCGCCATCCGTCTCCTCCAGGCCTACAAGCAGGAGGCTCCCGAGGCGGAGCACTCCAAGGCCGACCGCATCCTCGCCTGGTTCGACTCCACGCCGCGCACCCGCCCGGTGGGGCTCGCGGGCAAGGGCTTCGCGTCGATCCTGAAGCGGGCCGTGCCGACGGGCCTCGACGCCGCGCCCTACCGCGTCCGCCTCGAGGCCGCCCTGGGCGCGAAGCAGTGCGCCGCCGCCGCGGTCGCCGCCGAGGAGTGGATCCGCGCCGAGCCGACCGACGCGGAGGCTCACCGCAAGGCCGCCGGCGCCGCGATCTGCGCCGACGACGCCCGGTTCGCGGCGCGGCTGCTGAGGCGGTGGGCGGAGCTCGGGCTGGAGGACGATCGGGGCCCCCTCGAGGCCGTCGCCTCCGCCGTCGCCACCCTGACCGTGACGGGCGCGGGCGCCGATCGGCAGTGGGTGATCGACGCGGGCGGCGAGTGGATCCCCGGGACCGCCTCCTCCGACGGGCTCGTCTTCGCGGACCTGCCGCCGGAGACCGACGTGCGCCTGCTCGGCTTCCAGACCGGCGACGTCGAGCCCGCGGTGGTCCGGGTCCTCGCCCCGCTGCGCCCCGCGGAGCACGCACTGCTCGCCCTGCGCTGAGGTCCGTCGTACCCTCGCGCGATGCGCCCCCTCGCCCCCTTGCTCGCCCTCGCGCTGCTCGCCTGTCCCTCCGAAGAGGAGCCGACGCCCGCGCCCCTGCCCCGCCCCGAGCCGTCGGCCGTGGACGTCGTGTCGCCCGAGCGCATGCGCGACGCGGTGGACCTCCTCGCCGACGACGCCTTGGGCGGCCGCATCCCCGGCAGCCCCGGGCACGCGGTGGCGAAGGACTGGGTGGTGGAGCAGCTCACCGAGATCGGCCTCGAGCCGCTCGGGACCGAGGGCTACGAGTACCGCTACGAGCACGACGGCTCCGACCTCCGCGGGCGCTGGTACCTCGACGAAGGCGGGGTGGTGCAGGAGACGACCGCGACCGTCGGCTACGACCTCGTGGGGCTCCTGCCCGGCTCCGATCCGACCCGCGCCGACGAGTACATCGTGATCGCCGCGCACTACGACCACCTGGGCGTCACCGAGGACGGCGACATCTACAACGGCGCCTTCGACGACGCGGCCGGGGTCGCCGCCGCCCTGGAGGTGGCTCGCGCCCTGGCCGTCGCCCCGCCGCCCCGGTCGGTCGTCTTCCTCATCACCGACGACGAGGAGTCCGGCCTCCGCGGCGCCCGCGCGTGGTCCACCGCCCCGACGGTCCCCGAGGACGACATCGTGGCCCTCCTGTCCGTCGATCCCGTGGGTCGCGGCCTGCTGCCCGACTACAGCCCGATCGTCCTCATCGGCGGGGAGCGCAGCGCCGGCTTCGAGCACGTCCTGCGGGAGGCCGCGGCGTGGTCCGAGCAACCGGTCGTCTTCATCCAGCGCGAGCTCGTGCGGGTCTTCCACAGCGACCAGGACGCCTTCTACGAGGCGACCCCGCCGGTGCCCGGCGCGTGGCTCGTGAACCCGGGCATGGCCTTCTATCACCAGACGACGGACACGGCCGAGACCATCGACTATCGCGTCCTGCAGCGCACCGCGCGCTGGACCGCGGAGGCCGCGTTCGCGTTGGCGAGCCTCGAGGAGCGCTTCGCTTGGGACGGCCCCCAGGAGATCGGCACCCCGGCCATGATCGGTGCGCAGCGGCTCATCGGGGGCGTGCTCGACTCCACGGAGCTCACGTCGGACGAGCGCCGGACGGCCGAGGGCTACTACTGGTCGCTCCAGGGCGCCATCGAGGCCGAGGACCCCGACGAGCTCGGGGACGTCGACGCCTTCATCGGCGGGGCGCTCTTCTTCCTGCTCTTCGACCTGCCCGGCGCCCACCCCGGCCCGGTCCCGCCCCCGTTCCCGAACTGAAGCAGGGCGCCGTCGACCGGACCGCCGCTACTCGGAGGCGAGCTCGAAGAGGGCGCGCACGGCGGCGTAGTTCTGGGGATCGCCCATCGTGTTGCCGGTGAGGTTGAACACCCCGACCAGCTCGTTGTTCGCGTCGAGGACCCACACGTCGCGGTAGGTCACGCCCCAGGTGTCCCACACGCCCGCGTCGTCCTGCAGCCACGGCAGATCGCGGCCGTCGCACATGAGCTCGTTGTCGGCGTCGAAGCCCGCTTCGTTCACGCCGAGGATCCGGGCGTCGATGGCGGGGTCTGCGTCGAGGTCGTCTTGAAGGTCCTGAAGGAAGCCGAACTGGCTTCGACAGAACGCTCAGGTGGAGTGCCCGAAGTACCACCCGGACACCTTCTGGAGGTAGTCGCGGGGGGAGACCTCGGTGCCCGCCGTGGGGGAGGTGCTGTTGACGTCGACGAGGGCGAAGTCCGGGACCCGCGGGTCCCCCTCGCCGATGGTGACGCTCGCGAAGACCGCGGCCGAGGCGTCGGTGCCGTCGGAGGCCGAGGCGGAGCAGCGCCAGGTCTGGAGGGGCTCGGTGGCGGAGCCCGGCACGGTGTCGCCCGCGAGCGTCGTGGTCTCGGCGCCCTCGAAGGGCTGCTCGTCCACCGTCCAAGCGAAGGTGTACTCCAAGAGATCGGCGTCGGCGTCCGCGCCCTCGCTGGGCAGGACGCACACCAAGGCGTCGTCCGGCGTGGGCTCGAGGGGCTCCACGGCCACGGTCGGGGGCGTCGGCGGGGAGTTCGCGACCACCACCTCGGCGAAGGAAGCGCTCGAGGAGAGCCCGGTGGTGTCGCGGGCGGACGCCCACACGGTCCACGTCTCGTCACGCGTGGTGGCCGTGGACGGCAGCGTCTCCGGATCCGCCGGGGCGGCCACGTCGACGCCGTCCCGCTGCCAGCGGAAGGTGTAGCCGGCGAGGTCCCCGTCCACGTCCGTGGAGGGCGTCGTGACCACGACCCGCAGCGCGTCCACGGTGGTGGGGGCGGCGGGCTGGATGGCGATCAGGGGCGCGGTCGGGGCGGTCGGCGGGGGCGCGTCGTCGGGGGGCGTCGCGCAGGCCGCGGCGAGGACCAGGGCCGGGAGGATTCGGGTGTTCACGAGCCGGATCCTCGCCGGTCGGGGGCGCCGGCGCAACGGGGAAGGTCGATCCGCCGGGGGCGACGACGGCCGGCCCGTTTTCCCACTCGACGGAGCATCGGATCGGAACCTCGGCCCCACGGGGCCCGGAGGGGAGAGTCCAAGATCGCCTCGCAGGCCCCCGATCTCGACGTGATCGATCCGCCGACACTCTTTTTTCAAAAAAGTTGGGCGATCCCATCGATCGACGTCTCTCCAATCGAAGGTCCGGTCGCCCGCCGATCGCGCCGCGGACGCCCCCGCGCGACGGAGGTTGGCGTAGACTCCCATCAGTCTTTCGGAGACGCCGTGACCTCGACTCATTTCAGAAGCGCCTACGACGCCGCCCGCGCCGCCGGATACCCCGGTACGCGATCGGAGTTCGCCACGATGGTCCTCTTGGCCCCCACCCTCTTCCGAGGGCAGGTCGTCGCCTCGGCGCGCGCCTGGGAACGCCACCGAGGCAGCCTCCTGTGCGCGGACACCACCCCCGCCCGCCGCCGGGGGCTCACGCTCCTCGACGTCGCCGACGGCTGACCGCCCGCGGACAAAACCGGCCTCCGTTCCCGCCCGGCCGCGTCTCTCTGCTAGATCTCCACCCCTGCCCAAGCTGATCGATCGATCAGGCGAGGAGAGAGCGCATGGAGGAGTTCGACTACGTCGTGGTGGGGGCAGGCTCCGCGGGCTGCGTGGTCGCGGCGCGGCTGACCGAAGACCCGGACGTCTCGGTCCTCCTCCTCGAAGCGGGCGGCAGCGACCGCACCGCGCTCTGCCGCACGCCCGGCATGGTCTCCATCATCCACACCGTCCCGCAGGTGAAGAAGAAGTTCGACTGGGGCTTCTACGCCAACCCGCGCCCGGAGACCCTCGGCCGCAAGATGCCCTACGTCCGCGGCAAGGTGATGGGCGGCAGCAGCGCGATCAACGGCATGGTGTGGGTGCGCGGCCACCGCTCGAACTACGACGGCTGGGCCACCGAAGGGTGCGACGGCTGGGGCTACGACGACGTCCTGCCCTACTTCAAGAAGCTCGAGACCTGGGAGGACGGGGAGAACGAGTTCCGCGGCGGCAGCGGACCGATCCAAGTCACGCGGGCCGGCGACCAAAGCCCCGTGTCGGCGCCGTTCCGCGACTCGGTCGCCCAGACCTGCGGCGTGCCGCTGCTGGACGACTACAACGCGGCCTCCCAGGAGGGCATTGGCGTGTGCCAGGTCAGCGCCCGCGACGGCGTGCGGTACTCCACCTCCGAGGCCTACATCGAGCCCAACCGGCGGCGTCCCAACCTGACCGTGAGGAGCCGCGCGCTCGCGCACCGGGTCCTGATCGAGGGCGGCCGCGCGACCGGGGTCGAGTACTCGACCAAGAAGGGCACGGTGACGGTGCGGGCCACCCGCGAGGTCGTGCTGAGCGGCGGCGTCATCGGCTCGGCGCAGCTCCTCATGCTGTCGGGGGTCGGCCCCGCCGAGCAGCTGCGCGGGCTCGACATCGACGTGGTCGCCGACCTGCCGGTGGGCGAGAACCTCCACGACCACCTCTTCTTCCCGCTCACGTACCTCGCCCCCCACGGCGGCCACCGGGGCACGCCCTGGCACTTCTTCGGCGGGATGATCAAGGAGATGATCAGCGGCGGGACCTGGTTCGGCCGCACGGTCTTCGAGTCGATGGGCTTCGTGAAGACGGACCCGTCGCTGACGGTGCCCGACTGCCAGATCCACATGCTCCCGTGGGCCTACCCGTCGCCCAACCAGGACGCGCCCGTGCGGCCCACCGTCGACATGCGACCCGCCGTCACCGTCTGGCCGACCCTCATCTACCCGGAGTCCCGGGGCGAGATGCGGCTGCTCTCGAAGGACCCCACGGCCGCGCCGTTCATCGATCCGCACTTCCTCGAGGCCCAGGCCGACGTCGACTTCATGATGAAGGGCATCGCCCTGCTGCGTGAGATCATGGCGACGGGCCCCATCGCCAAGGAGGTCACCGAGGAGCTGCACCCGGGCCCCGCCTTCTTCGACGAGGCGGCCCTGCGCGCGGAGATGCCGAACCGCGTCCAGACCGTCTACCACCCCGTCGGCACCTGCCGCATGGGCAAGGACGAGCGCGCCGTGGTGGATCCGGAGCTGCGGGTGCGCGGCGTGGAGGGCCTGCGGGTGGCCGACGCGGCGGTCATGCCGAACGTGATCGGCGGGAACACCAACGCGCCCTGCATCATGATCGGCGAGAAGGCCGCGGACCTGATCCGCGGGGCCTGACGCCTCCGCGTCCGAGGGAGATCAGAGCCGCTCGCGACGGCGCAGGCCCAGGGGCGGGACCAAGAGAAGGAGCGCGAGCGCCGCGCCGTCGTCGAGGGACTGGCCGCACCCCGAGCTCCCGCCCGCGAAGCCGTCGCCGTCGCCGGAGTCGAACGTGCCTGCTTCGGTCGAGCCGTCGTCCGGGGACGGCTCGGGGTCGTCGGAGCCGTCCGCGCCGGGATCGTGGCCGGGCTCGTCGGACGCGGGCGCGTCGTCCTCCGCGGGGTCGCCCGGGGCCTCGTCGTCCTCGAGATCGTCGGCGTTGTCGGCCTCCGCCCAGGCGTCGGAGGCGTCCTCGCAGGGCGCGTCGCCGCACTCGCTGGGCTCGTCGTCCTCGTCGCCCACGTCCCGCGCGCCGACGCCCGGAGGGGCGGTCGTCGTGTAGCGCACGCGCACCCGGAAGGCGTCGACCCACACGTCCGAGTCCCGCCGGCCGTTGGGGTGACGCTCCAGCCGCAGCTCGGCGCTCATGGCGGCCACGTCGGCCCAGGTCCAGGACGCCCGGTCGCCGGTGACGTCGACGGTGTGCCAGCGGTAGTCGGTGGACTTCCAGATGCGGGCCGCGGACCCGCCCGCGTGGAGGCGGACGTCGATGTCGTAGCGCCCCGACTGATACTGCGTGCGGGCCCGCGTCGCCAGGCGCACGGACGTGATCGTCTCGTCGCCCGCGGGGTCGCAGACCGTCCACCCGCTGGCGCGGAAGAACTCGCCCGCGTCCAGGTTGGGGCTGTGCGCGCCGCGTCGGTCGGGGGCGCCGGTGGCGCGGCCGCGGTCCTCGAAGTCCCGGGCGTCGACCACCGTCGCGAAGCCCTGCTGCTGGTGGTCGCCGAGGCCGGGGTAGGTGCTGCACGGGGCGGGCGCGGGCGGGTCCTCCGGAGGGTCGTCCGAGCCGTCGCCGCCGGGCGTGTCGTCCGCGCGCAGGAGCCGGAATCGAACCGCGTTGGCCTCGTCGGACTGGTCGTCGTCGGTCCCGTCCAGGGTCACGCGGCAGCCGCCGAGGCCCGCGTCGCACCAGTGGCGGCCGAGGGTGACCCAGCCGCTCGCGCCGTCGCCGCGCTGGTTCAGGGTGCGTCGGGACTCTCCGCCGGTGCCGTTCCGCACCACGAAGTCCGCGTCCGACGTCCGGTTGCTGGTGCGACGGAACCAGGTGGCCACCTCGTACCGCCCCGCCACGGGCAGGTTCGGGGTCCAGATCGCCATGCCCCGGCGGTCGGAGCCGCCGAGCGTGTGCGAGAGGTACAGGTAGTCGCCGTCGCCGCCGTCGTACCCGTTGCCGAGCATCCCCCACGACGTCCAGTCGTTGCCGGTGGTGATGAACTCGGGGGCGCCGTCCGAGTTGTCGACGATCACCGTCTGGGCGAAGGCGGGCGTCGCGCACAGGGCACCGGCGAGGGCGAGGGCGAAGAGAAGACGGGTCATCGAGCTACCTCCAGATCAACGAAAAGACGTTATTCCTCAGGGGGTTGCGGACTTCGTGCCCAGATATGGAGAAACTGTGGAGGGTCATTTCGTCGCGACTGGTCACGGAACTGACCATCCCCGCCGCGCGGGGTGACGCCGATGTGATCTGCTGGACGTCGGCGCCGGCGGCAGGTAGGTAGCCCTCCATGTCGCGTCTGCACGTCCTCGTCGTCCTCCCCGCGCTCCTCCTCGTCGCCGCCTGCGATCCGTCGGGCCCCTCCGCGGACGAGGTGGACGACACCCTCGAGCCCCCCCTCGACGGCCAGGGCTTCCAGCTCTCCATCGACACGGAGGCCCCGCCCCGCAGCGAGATCTGGAAGTGCTTCGTGTACCCGATGCCGCACGAGGAGATCTCGGCGGTGCAGAGCGTCGAGTACATCCAGACGCCCGGCACGCACCACATGACGCTGTCCACCCTCGGGTTCAACAGCGCCGGGCGCATCCCGCACGGCGAATACGACTGCGAGGAGCTCTACGGCGAGAGCAGCCTCATGCAGGAGCAGGTGATGTTCTTCGGGGCCCAGGGGACGGACCGCGAGACGCTCTCGCTGCCCGAGGGCACGGTCGCCAACTTCCCGCTCAACATGGACGTCATCCACGAGGTGCACTTCGTGAACGTGTCGGACGAGCCGGTCCACATCTTCTCGCGCGTGAACGCCTACACCATCCCCCAGGACCTCATCCGGGAGCAGATCTGGGGCGGCCAGGTGCGCGACGAGACGATCGAGATCCCGGCGAGCGGGCAGAAGACCGAGTGGACGCGCTGCGAGTTCAACGTGGACGTGGAGGTGCTGTTCCTGGCGTCGCACACCCACGCGCTGGGCCGTGAGTTCACCATCCGTTCATGGGACGGCGAGACATCAGGCGACGTGTTCTATACGAACAACGACTGGCACAACCCCCTCATCACCCAGTACGACCCGCCGCTGATCGTGCCGGCCGGGACGGGCTTCGAGTACGCCTGCACCTGGGACAACTGGCGCGACGAGCCGGTGAGCTACGGCCTCCACTCGACGGATGAGATGTGCAACCTGGCCATCGTCCACACGCCGTTCAACATGTCGGCGCAGTGCGACGTGGTGGAGACGTCCGACGGCGTCCTCTGGTCCCCCGACGACGAGTAGTGGGCGAGCACTGGTCCCACGTGCCGGCGGCGCGGGCCGACCACATCGAGGAGAACGCATGAGCAGCAAGGTCATCATCGGCATCTTCAACCCGGGCGCGAGCCCCGCGGACAACGGGCGCACCGTGCACGCCCTCAAGCTGGCGGGCTCCCTCGTGGCGGCGGGCGCGGAGGTGAAGGTCCTGTTCGAGGGCGAGGGCACGAAGTGGATCCCGCGCTTCGTGAACCGCACCGACGACAGCCACCCCTTCGTGAAGCACTACGGCGCCGCCTTCGACGCCGTCCGCGAGCACGTACACACCTGCAGCATGTGCACGATCCGATTCGACACCCGCGAGGCCTGCGAGGCCGCCGACATCTCGATCCTCGCCGAGGGACACAACCACGTGGACCTCACCCCCTGGATCCTCGACGGCTGGCAGGTGATCAACTTCTGAGGGCGCCCCCGGGTCACTCCTCGAAGCGACCCGGGCACAGCGCGCGCGCCGCCTCCCAGGGATCGTCGGCGTCGCGGATCACGTCGAACGTGAAGGGCATCGCCAGCTCCGTGACGAACTCCGGCGGGTCGTCGGTGAGCACCAGCGCGCGGAGGAGGCGCACGGCGATCGGGTACCAGCGCGCGGCCTCGCCCGCCCAGGGGATCTGGACGCGTCGAGCGACCCCGGCCTCCGATGCGTCGGGCCCGCCCCGGAGGAACGCGGCCTCCTCGTCGACGATGCGCTCGAAGTCCGCGACGGCGACCCGCCCGTGATGCACCTCCGCCCACAGCTCCCAGCGCGAACGCTCGGTCGTCGCCAGGTCGTCCATCACCCGCACGAACACCGGCTCGCCCCGGGCGTCGCGCAGCGTCGCCGGGAGCGCGACGCAGCCGTTCCCGCCCAGCCAGTCCGCGAGGTACTGCAGGGCTTGGAAGACGTTGTATCGGACCTCCTCGGGGTCGTCGTTCCTGATGACCGGCGACGTCTCCAGGTCGGCCGCCAGGACGGCGCGAAGGTAGCGAGGATCGCCCGCGTCGAGGCTCCCGACGTCCTCCCCCTGGACGAACTCCAGCAGCAGCGACCGCTCGGGCTCGTCCGGCACGAGCGCGGCCACCAGGGCGAGCAGGGTGCGGTCCTCCGGATCGCGCTCCCGACGTCGGAAGGCCTCCACGAGCGCGATGCCCGTCCGCACGAAGTCCGGATGCGCCACCCAGAAGCCGGTGAGCCCCCGACGCAGCTGGGTCACGACGTCGCGCACGTAGCCGACCATCGTCACGCGGTACGAGGCCGGGTTGCCCTCCTCGAAGAGGATCCCGTACATGCCGCCGATGGAGATCGCGCCCAGCGGCGCCAGGCTCCGGGCCAGCAGGACGTGCGACTCCTTGATGTGCCGGATGACGATGTCGGGATCGGCCTTCACGGGGATGCGGTAGCTCGGCTCGTGGCGGAACAGCCGCGCCGTGGACGCGAGGAAGTCGTGCCAGCCGAGGCTGCCGCCCACGAAGTGCGGGCCCAGCGCCGCCGCCATGGCCCGAATGCGGAAGATGGCGCGCGGGTTCTCGAAGACGAGGAAGAGCTTGATCGACCCGCGGACGTAGGCCGGATCCCGAGCGTGGATGGCCGCCTCGGTGGCGTCGACCACCGCGCGCAGGTACGCCGCCTCCTCCTCGTTCTCGAGCTTCGGCACGTAGAAGACGAGGCCCTCGGGCCGCGCGCGGTTGTGCCAGGCGTGCTGCACCAGATCGAAGACGTGCAGCGGCATCGGCGCGCCGTCGAGGAGGTGGGCGCCGTCGGGCAGGGCGAGGCCGGGGATGCGCTTGATGGGGTGCGACAGCCGATCCGGGGCGAGCTCGTAGACCTTGCCGCGGCGCGTGTCCTCGAAGCGCAGCGTGCGATCGAAGCAGCGCACGAGGTTGTCGCAGGCGAGCAGGAAGCTCCGCATCAGCGGCGTCTTGCTGTCCTCGTCGTCCGCGCCCCAGCGGGGGACCTGCCCGGACGCGTCGACCAGCTCACCCACCAGCGGCGGCTCGTCCGCCCGACGCCGATGGAGCGCGTTCATGGCGTTGATCGCCATCTTCTCGGTGTCCGGCGGCCCGAACAGCGTGACCTGCTCGCCGCGCAGGAACTCGGGGACCTGTGCGCGCTCGGGGGCGGGCTCGTCCTCCAGCGGACCGAGCAGCACCCGGCCGTCGGAGTCGCGGTCACCGAACGGCGTCGGGTAGTCGCCCGCGCCCCAGGCGATGTCCCGCTCGCGGCCCTCCACCGCGCAGGCCTGGACCCGACGATCGAGGAACGCGCGGTCGGCGATCCGCTGCTCGAGCACGCCCGCCAGCCCCTCGGAGGTCGCGCGGTGGACCTCACAGACGAGCGACAGCGCCTCGACCGTCTCGATGCGAGGGAACGCAGCCCGCAGCCCCGCCTGCACCCGAAGCCCGGGGATCTCGGGCACCGGCTCGGCCGCCGCGTCGAGGGCGGCCACCAACGGGGCCGGGACGAAGTCGAGGTAGGCGCGCACCGACACCGTCAGGCGTCCTTGAGCCGCTGAAGCTCCATCTGCCGGGTGTCCTCGGCGATGGCGTTGGCGCCGGCCAGGACCGACAGGCACTCCTTGTATCCGATGCCGCCCGTCGCCCGACCCAGGTAGCTGCCGAGCTTCGACCAGTCGCCGGTCCGCAGGATGCTCCGCACGGCCGTGTTCGCCCACAGGGTCTCGATGGCGGGGACGCGGCCTTCCGATCCCGGGGCGGCGCCGCGCTTGGCGCTCCGCGGCAGCAACCGCTGGTAGACGATGCCGGAGAGGGTCGACGCGAGCGCCTGGCGCACGCGCGGCTGGTCGTTCTGGGGGTAGCTGCCCACGATCCGGCCCACCGCCGAGAGGATGTCGTCGGCGTGCATCGTGGTGAGGACCAGGTGCCCCGTCTCGCCCGCGCGCATGACCTGGTCGATCGTGTCCACGTTGCGCATCTCGCCCACGAAGATGACGTCCACGTTCTCCCGCAGCGACGCCCTCACGCCGTCCGCGAAGGTGGGCACGTGCAGGCCGACCTCGCGCTGAATCACGACCCCGCGCTGGGGCGTCATGATGTACTCGATGGGGTCCTCGAGCGTCAGCAGGACCTTGTCCTCGTTGCGGTTGATCTGGTCCAGCATGGACATGCAGGTGACGGTCTTCCCGGCGTCCGTCGACCCCGCGATGATCACCAGCCCCTGCCGGATCTCCGTGAGCCATGTCCGCGCCCGGTGGTGCAGGCCGAGGCTCTCGAAGGTGGGGATCGTCGCGCCCACGATGCGGACCGTCACGTAGAGGCCGGTGTGCCCGCGCGCGAAGTGGACGCGGTAGCGGACGTTCTCCCGAACCACCACGGCGTCGGCCGATCCGCGAGCCAGCAGGGCCTTCTGGTCGTCCTTCGCGAGCAGACAGCCCGCCGCGTGGGAGAGCGCCCGACGGGTGAGGATCTCCGGGGCCGGACAGACGACCTTGCCCCGCTGCTTGAACTTCAGGGGCGCCCCGGTCTGGAGGTAGAGGTCGGTGGCCCCCAGCTGCCGCATGCCCATGAGCATGTCGGCGAGGCTGACGCGCCGCCCTTCCATCTCGTGGATGGGCTGGTTGAGGGGATCCAGCTCGGCCATCCCGCAAGCATGACATCCCCGGCGAGAGGAAGCTGACGGTCCCTCAGATCACGTGAGCCGACGTGAGCCGGTCGATGAGTCCCGGATCGAACGGCGTGTCCCGGTGCAGCGGAAGGTCATGCGGGCTCTGTTCGCGTGATGCGGGTGAGGTGGCGCGAGGCCGCGAGCGCGACCCCGGCGAACGCGAGCACCGCCGCGCCGAGGAACAGGCCGTCGTAGCCGAAGCGCTCGGCGCCGAACCCGCTGATCGCGGCGGCGGCCCCCGTGGCGATGACGACCGTCGAGGCCTGCAGCGTGTAGTCGGTGGCGGCCTGCTCGGGGCGGCTCGCGTCCATCATCAGCGTGAACAGGGCAGCGACGGCCATCCCTCCGACGAAGTGCTCGAAGGTGGCCGCGGCCCACACCGCCTCACGCGGCAGGTCGAGGGCGGCGACGGCCGCGTACCCGGCGATCCCGAGGGCCTGGAGCATCCCGAAGCCCACGAGCGAGCGACGCCGGCCGACCCGGTTCGTCAGCGCTCCGCCCGCCAGGGCCCCGAGCAGTCCGGCGGTGAAGCCCACGACCCCGAGCATCGTGCCCAGCTCGGCGAGGGTCATGCCCCGGTCCACGAGGAACGGCCGCAGCATCCCGCCGGCGAGGTAGTCCCCGAACTTGTAGACGCACAGCACCGCCAGCCAGCTGAGGGCCCCGGGTCGGCGCAGCCAATCCCAGCCCCCCGACTCCGGGGGCGCGGCGCGGGGCTCGAGGTCGCGAGCGAGCGCGACGGGCACGCTCGACAGGGCGATGAGGGCCGCCATCGAGAGGAGCACGAGCGCCCACCCGATGCGGTCGAACGCAACGAGGAGGACGCCCCCGCCCACGATCATGCCCACCCGGTACCCGGCCACCTGGATCCCGTTGCCCAGCCCCCGCTCTCGGGGGGCCAGCAGGGCCACGGCGAGGCCGTCGGTGGCGATGTCCTGGGTGGCCGCGACGAGGTTCGTGACCAGGACGCCCGCCAGGAGGAGCGTGAGCCCGGCGTCGGGGTCGATGGCCGCCATCGCGACCGCGAGGACGGTGGCCCCCCCCTGGAGGGCGAGGATCCAGCGACGTCGGGTGCCGACGCGATCGACGGCGGGGGCCCACACGAACTTGAGGGCCCACGGCAGGGCGAGGAGCGACGTCAGCCCGATGGCGGGCAGGCTGAGCCCCAGGTCGCGCAGGAGGGCGGGCAGCGCCTGGGTGAAGAAGCCGTAGGGCAGCCCCTGGGCGAAGTAGAGGGTCGCGAGCAGGCCGAGCTTCTTCGCGGTGCCGGTCATCGCTTCGCTCCCAGGAGGGCGTCGACCAGGGGGCGGACGGTGGCGACCGCGGTGCCCGGGGGCACGAAGCCCGGGGCGCCGACGCCCGCGCGGTAGAGACCTTCGACGAGGGCCACGAGCGAGGTGGCGACCGCGTCGAGGTCGGGGTCCGGCACGAGGGGCCCCAGCAGCCCCGCGAGGCGGTCCCGGTCGGCTCGAAGGAAGGTGGAGTAGACCTCCGCGACGTCGGGGTCGCGCTGGGCTTCGGCGCCCACGGCGGCCCACGCGGCGACGGCGGCCCCGTCGCCGTCGGGACCGACCGCGAGGTGGGCGTCGATCCAGGCGTCGATGCGGCCTCGGTCCGTCGTCGCGGCGGCGATGCGGGCCGCGAACCGGGCCTCGAGGCGGGCCGCGAGCTCTCGGGTGGCCGCGACCAGGATCTTCTGCTTGCCCTCGAAGTGGTAGTGGACCAGCCCGGGAGCCAGCCCCGCCTCTCGCGCGATCGCGCTCACGGACGCCTGGGCGTACCCCTTCGCGGGGAGGAGGCGGAGCAGGCCCTCGACGATCTGGGCGCGGCGCTGGGCGGTGTTGGAGGGTCTCGGCATCTCGATGGACTTTATTGGTTGGTCATCCAACTAATAAACTCCCCGCGGAGGGGACGCAACCCGAAACTGCTCTAATGCGCCGGTGAGGTTGGCCGACCTGCCCGACGCCGAGCTCCACCGACGTGTGTCCGCGCACCCCCTGCGCCGGGGGCGCTCGGCGCTCGCCGTCGTGGGCGTCGCGATCGTCGGGGCCGCGATCTTCCAGGGGCTCTGGGCCTACGCGGGCCTCGCCTGGCTCGTCTCGTCGGCCCTCGCCGTGTGGCCGACCGGCGCGGAGCGGGAGCTCCGGCGCCGGTTCGGACCCCGCCTCGACGCGCTCATCGCGGACGCCGCACGCGAGGGCGCCCGGGACCGCATCCTGTTTCGGACCAGGCTTCACCCGGGGCCCGCCGCCGTCGTGGTGATCGACAGGGAGGCGGGACGGGCGCGGGTGCATCTGCTCTCGTCGGGGTGGCTGCACCCACGCGAGGGCCGGACGGTCGACGTCCCGTGTCCCACCAGGGAGCTGGCGGCCGTCGCGCGCGCCATGGACGTCTCGGCCCTGGAGGCGCAGCCCGAGACCGAGCTGCCCGTGGGGCTCGTGTGGATCGACGCAGACGGAGCCGCGTCGGGCTGGGCGGGCGACGGCCTCAGCGTCTCCGGCGACGCTCACGGCGTGAAGCTGGTTCGACGGATGCTGGAGCTGGTCCGCGCCGCCGCGGAGGAGTCTTCGCGGCCTATTCCGGACTGAATCCGGATATCGCAGGCTGAAGCACGATCCAGCGGCCCTATTCCGGATTTCGTCCGGGAACGAGCACCTTCAACGTGTCCACCGCCGCGTTGGCGTGGTGCAGCGGCTCGGGCAGCGGCGGCAGCCCCCGCCAGCGGTCCAGGGCGGGGTCGTAGGCCTAGAGCGCTTGAGAGCGCTCTAGGCGCGGGTGACGGGCGCCAGGTCGTCGTCGAAGCCTCCGACGATCACGACCTCATCGCCCAACCGGACGACGGAGTCTCCTGCAAGGGGGCGAGCAGGGGCGCGCCGGTGCTCCAGCCCCGGACCGCGGGAGCCGAGTCGTCGTCGTCCGCGGGATCGACGCAGCCGATCAGGATCAGGGCGACGAGCGCCGCGACACGCACCGAGCTACTCGGTGCAGCCTCCGTCCACGGGGTACTCGATGAAGATCGTCGCGAGCCCCTCGGGGATGCCGTTGGGCTGGAACACCACCGCGTTCTGGGCGGCGTCGTACTCCCACAGCAGCGACGGGGCGCCGTTCACCA
>Ga0209992_10000696_pt1 | contig 41738 bp, 29 predicted proteins | sample 2SBtaG_2_FD_182564 | JGI IMG/M metagenome (GOLD analysis project Ga0209992, IMG submission 182564) | Deep subsurface microbial communities from Kolumbo volcano to uncover new lineages of life (NeLLi) - 2SBTROV12_ACTIVE470 metaG (SPAdes)... | ecosystem: Environmental > Aquatic > Marine >...
TTATTTTTTTCATGTATAAAATCCCTCGTTATTTATATCCTTAATTTTAAACAATTTTAGGTTAGAAATGTTTAATTAATCGTATCAATTCGTAATTAAAAATTTATTCTTTTTTAATATTTAATTCTTTGATTTTACGAGAGAGATTTGGTTGATGGATACCAATTTGTAATGCAGTTTTTGTCAAATTCCAATTATTTAATTTTAAATGACGGATTAAATATTTTCTTTCAAATTCCTTTTTTGCATCAATTAAGTTTTCAATTTCATAAATTTCATTTATAAATTTATTTGAACTCATTATTCTATTTATAAGAGGTTGTAAATCATTCTCAGTTATATCATTATTTGTATTTAATAAGTAAAGTCTCTCAATTAAATTTCTAAGTTCGCGTACATTCCCAGGAAAATTATATGATTTTAATATTTTTAGACCAGATTTTGAAATATTCTTTTTAGAAAGATTTAATTCTATCGATATCTTTTCCATAAAATATGGAACTAATTCATTTAAATCTTCACTCCTTGTTCTTAAAGGGGGTATTTCAATCGGAATAACATTTAATCGATAATATAAATCTTCTCTAAATTTTCCGTTTTCAATCAAACTTAATAAATTTTTATGTGTAGCAGCAATAATTCGAATATCAATCTCAAGTGTTTTTTTGCCTCCTAATCGCTCAAAAGTACCTTCTTGTATAAACCTTAAAAGCTTTGATTGAGCTTGCAAATTCATATCACCAATTTCATCCAGAAATAAAGTTCCATTACTTGCTAATTCTATTTTTCCCATTTTTTGTTTTTCTGCTCCGGTAAATGCTCCTTTTTCATAACCAAATAATTCACTTTCAACTAAGTTTTCTGGAATTGCTGCGGAATTAAAAGCTATAAATGATTTTGAAGCTCTTAAACTTTTTCGATGAATTCTTCTTGCAATTAATTCTTTTCCTGTACCACTTTCCCCTTGGATTAATATTTTAGAATTAGTGGGTGCAATTTTGTCTATCAATTTTAATATATTTTGAAATTGAATTGAATTTCCAATCATTTGATATTTATCAATTTCATCTTGAGAATAATTATTTAACTTAGATACTAATTTGTTTTTTTCTAAGATGTTTTTAAATATTGTTTCAATTCGTGCAATTGATATTGGTTTTTCAATAAAATCATATGCACCCATTTTAATAGCCTTAACTGCAATATCAATTCCAACTTGTCCTGAAATCATTAAAATTTCTACAGTATTTTGAACTTCTTTTATTTGTTTAAAAGTTTCAATACCATCTATTCCGGGTAAGTTTACATCTAAAAAAATAATATCAAATTGGTTTGTATTACATTTTTTTAATCCCATTTCTCCGCTAAATGCAATTTGAACTTTACATCCCCAATCAGATAAAATATCTTTTAATGTTAAACAGATATTTTTTTCATCATCAATTATTAATATGTTTAAATTTCCTATCATTTTTCACCTTTAATTAATATCTGAAAACGTGTTCCTTTTCCAATTTTACTATCAATACTAATTTTACCATTATGTTGATTTATTATTTGTTTGGTTATTGCCAATCCAAGACCTGTCCCTTGTTTTTTTAATGAAAAGTAAGGTTCAAAAATAGATTTTTGGTGTTTGAAATCAATACCTATTCCATCATCAATTATACTTAAATTTATTCCCTTAGATGTATTTATTATATTTATTTCAATATTTTTTGCCTTTGCTTCAATCGCATTTTTTAAAAGATTCGTAAATACTTGTCTCATTTGTAACGAATCTAACTTTATAATTTCTATCTGTTTAGATACAATTATTTTAATATTTAATTGTTCATGGTATCCATTGCATATTTCAGAAATAAGATCAATAATATTAGTAGATTTAAAATTTGAATGGGGTAAACGAGCAAATTGAGAAAATTCAGTTGCTAATTTATTCAAGTTAAAAATTTCATCTTTTATTACAGAATATGATGGTAAAAAAATATCTAGTATTTTTTTTGGTTTATCATCATATTTATTTTTCATTCTGTCTAAAGTAAGTTGAATTGGGGTTAATGGATTTTTTATTTCATGAGCAAGTGCTTTTGCCATTTCTTTCCATAATAGTTCTTTTTCTGCTTCTATTAATTTTATTTTACTCAATTCTAATTTTGCAACCATCTGATTAAAAGATAAAATTAGGGGTTGAATTGGGGAAAGAGAATATGATTTTAAAGTAAAATTTGTTTTACCTGTAGCTAACCGACGCGTTGCATTCATTAACTCATTTAGTGGTTGAGTAATCATTGTTATTACAAAAAATGAAAAGCCTCCAAACAAGAATACAATAAAAAATAAAATATATCCTGAATACCGTTCAATATCTCTTTTAAAGAAAGTTATTGCAAGCTCTCTTTGTTTTTCAACATCTAATATTTTTCTACCATCATCTTGTAAATTTTTTGTGATTGAGTCGGGTAAAATAGATGTATATTTTAAAATATAATTTCTTAATTCTATTGAATTATTTAATTTTAATAGTTTGTTATCTAATTCATCTACAGAATCAATAATAAATATTCTATATATAATTGATGTAAATAAAATTAATAGAAATGATAATAAAATAAATTGAGTTCGTAGTGATGGTATTTTTATATTATTCAATAAATAATTCTCGTGATAATTCTATTGATAATTTAGGTCGAGTTAAATTCCAGTATAATAATAAATCAATTTTTTCTCCCAATTCACTTAATACAATATATTGAGGTGTTGCGGATAATATTAATGTAAAAGGTTTATTATTTTGAGGAATCATTGGAATATCAATTTGAAGATCTGATAAATGTGTTAACATATATTTTGCAGGTGCAATGGTATTAAACTCATTTTTTTTATGTTCATCCAATAGATTTACTTCAAATTTATGCTGTAAATTATCAAATTTTATTTCTCTGATAAATTGTTTTTTTACGATTGGTTTTAAATATGTTTTATAAGGATAAATTTCTAAATTAAAAATAATTTTAACAGGAATGCCAGAGGAAAAAATATAATCTAATTCTTCAGTTGAATAATTTATTAATTGAGTTGAAATGAAAATAGAATTCCCCTCAATAATTATTTGAGGGGAATTAAACTCAGGGTTCACACCTGTAATGGATGAAATAAATATTGAACTGAATGATATAATACCTGTTATCAATTGCTTCGTAATTTCAGAAATAAACAATTCCATTATTGAGTTACTTATTTAGGTTTTTTTAGTACTAATTTCCAAAAAATAAACCAATCGAATAGGTTAAACCATTTGGTGTTTCTGGAGATATTCCTTCTACAATATTATCAGAATTACTCACTTTCCAGTTTTCTTGAGTACTTAATGTATAAAGATTCCCAACACTTGCATGGATTCCAAACCAAGATTTAATTCGAAATAATAATCCTGCTGAAGGGTAAAGTGCAAAGAATTTTTTTGTATAACTTGCACTCCAATTATTTCCATTGGATATTTCATCATTTCCCCAATTAAAATTTCCAGAGTTTTGTGAGATTGTAAGAATCGTTTCACCACCTCCTATTAATGTTGAAAAATCTAAAATTAGTTTTTCAGTAAATAAAGGTAATTTTTTTGTTATTGTTACGCCTCCAAATCCAGATTCAAGTTGAAGTGATCTTGAGTAATTTATTGTGTCTAATGTAATTGATTCTGAGATTAACATGCCAAATCCCATTCCACCAATAAACCAACCCCCACCAATTGTTCCCATCCCATATCCACCAAAATGAGTTCCACTTTGTGCATTAATTGAATTAAATCCAAATTGTGAAATATATGAATTAATTCCAGTATAATCAAATTGAGGCATTAAAACCATTGGACCACCACCTCCAAATCCAACACTCCACTTTTTTTCATTTTTTTTTAAATCGGCTTCATCATCGGGTTTTGGATTAAAAGTTAAATTAATTTCTTTTTCTTTTCCATCTCTAAAAACCTTAATTAAAACGGAGTCTCCAATTTTATAATCTTGTTTAAGATTTACTAAATGATTCTCATATAGAACTTTAACACCACCAAATTCCATAATAATATCATCAGGTAATAATCCTGCAAATACCGCATTACCGCCATCAACTAATCCTGTAATTTGAACACCATAACATTCATTATAATGATATTCATATGCTTCTTTAAAATCTATATCTGATAGATATACTCCAATTGATGGTGTGTCTTCTCCGTGTACATAATCATAACCAAAATCCAATGTTAATTTTACTTTATCATTAATTTTATCTTCTATCACTTTTTCAATTTTATCAATATTCTGTTCAATCTCATCTTCATTAACTAATTTATAATTAGCATATATTATTGAAGTGGATAGTAAAGTTGATATTAATAATATAATATGTATTTTTTGTTTCATTTTTCTTTCCTTTTATAACGTTAAAGTTTCATTATTCATATTGCAATAAGCAAGCCATTATTTACCGAAATATATAAGTACCTGTTTTTTTTATAGTTTATAATTAATTAGTGGGTTTTTATTATGAATTAATATATCATATTGATATATTACAATATTAAAATGATATAAATTAACTCAAATTTAGAATTTTTTAATGAGGTTAATCTTTTTTCATTTCTTAACTTAAAGTAAGAATTACACATATAAAACAAATTGATACAATTTAAAATCAAGAAAACCTTTTCAACATATATAATGGGTTAATGTAAATTTACGGGCTTGTCAAGTTGGTGATATTTATGTTACCATTTTTTATATTTGATGAGAATATTGACCCGATAGCTCAGCAGGTAGAGCAACGGCCTTTTAAGCCGTGGGTCGAGCGTTCGAGCCGCTCTCGGGTCACACACTTAAAGCCTTTAATTACTTAGTAGTTAGAGGCTTTTTTGTTTTCTATTTATCGTTTTTGTTTTGGACAGAAAAACCATTTAATTTCATTAACCGTGCAACTCTGGGTTTAATACAAGAATATCCATTATCATTTAATACTTCATAAATTCTTGGACTATCATATACTCCAAAATACTGTTTATGAATAGATTTTATCTTTACAACAATCTTTAATTTTTCAAATGCTCTATTACCTAAATATGAGGGTATAAAGTATTTTGTGTAAATGGATAAACTGCTTAATATAAAAGCAAAGAAATGAAAGCAAAATGAATAGAAAAAAACCGATTGATGAGCTGTTAAAAAGTTATAAATATCCTGAAGATATAAGGGGATATTGATTTTTAACCAAATCAGTTATTATTAGTATTTTTTTTGAAATATTTTTTCATTATTAATTAAATAATATTAAATTTAAACATCAAATTTTATTAATTTATTAAATATTACAATGAAAATAACCTTAAAAGATATATCAATTCAAACTGGGATATCAATTCCAACAGTATCAAGAATCCTTTCTCGTACAAAATTGAAAAATACTAAGAAAGAAAATAAAGTAATTTTAATTGCTCGTAAATTAGGGTATCCATATATCAAAAGTGATCAATTAAGTAAAAAAGAAAAACATATTGCATTAATTACTGAAGTAGAAAATGGTGAGTTTTATACATCATTATTTAGAGGTATGCATGATGCTAGTTTAATTTCTAATACAAAATTTAGTTTAATTAGTATTAAAAATGAAAAAGATCCAATTAATCAAATAATAGAATCATTACAATATTTTGACGGATGTTGTATTTTTATTCCTAGTTTGAATGATGAAGACTATAGAAAAATAATTAAATTTAAAATTGATAAACCAATAATCTCTTTAGCTCCAATTCCTAATCCTATTATTGATACAATCTCTTTTGATTCGTATAGGGGGGGGTTTTTAGTAGCAAAGTATTTTAATAAGCATAGTTACAATGATGTTGGAATTATTTTGGGTCCTAAAACTAGAATTGAATCTAATAATAGAAAAAATGGTTTTATTGATTATATTTATTCTAAATCTTCTATGCGTTTAAATTGGTCATTTAAAGGTGATTATAGTATAGAAAGTGGACATAATGCATATAGAGATTTAAAAAAAAATAACATTTGTAAAATTTCAATTTTTTCATCGAATGATTCTATGGCAATAGGTTTTATAAAAGAGGCACAAAAAGATGGAGCTGAAATTCCTAAAAATATAAAAATTTGTGGTTATGATAATCTTCCCATTTGTCAACATTTAAATCCTACTTTAACATCAGTATCAACTAATTTTTTATCTTTAGGAAAACAGGTAATAAATATAATAAATAATAAGCTTTATTTAGAAAATTGTAATTCTGGACATGTGAGCTTAATTCCGGTAGGATTAGTTGAAAGGCGGAGTACTCAATAATTTTTTAATTTTAAAATGTATTTTATTTGTATATATATAAAACATTACATACATTTATTTATGGTTTATTATAAATTATTATAAGTTATTATATGGAAAATGAAAAATTATTTCATTTTAATATTCAAAAAATGAAAAATTCATTTATGATTATAATTATCCTGATTGGTTGTTTAGAAGGAGTTCTATTAAACTCTTCAAATTTATCCATTGATGGATATGCTCGTATTTATGGATCTTATAAAAACTTTTATAATAATGTGGATTATCCTACAAATTCTTTTATAATTGGGGGTATATCTCGTGAACCAACCATATTATTAAACTTTATAAAAAAACCTACTCTAAAATCCCAATTTAAAATTGAGTATTTTTTATTTTCACCTATGGATGGTGATTTATCGAATAAAGAAATGTCATTTTATCAATCTTTGCAATTTACAGGAAAGTATAATTTTCATTTTGGAAATATTGGGCTGTCAGCTGGTAGTTTGAATTGGATTCGACTATCACCATTTACTTTATGGAACCATGAATATAAGGATGATATTTTTGAACGAAGTCCATGGGAACCAAATGGAAATGCGATGGAAAGATATCAATCATTTTATAAAGAAGGTAATATTTCTCGTGATATTAGATGGGGAAAAGCACCTACCCAAGGTTATAATTTTAAATTTAATTTTTCTTCAATTGGAACTAATTTATATTTTATTTATGGAAAATCTGATTTTAGCGGAGGTTTAAAAATTCCTCAATTCCCCAAAAATTTATTAGCTATAAGAATAGATAAATCATGGGAAAATATAATAACATCTATTAATTATGTTCAGCATTTCAGTAAAGTAAGTCCCACTATAAATAAAAATGTAGGGTATAATGTTTTTACAACTGAAATTATAGGAACTTATCATTTATTGGAATTTAATACTGAAATTGGAATAGGGCAATATTATAGCCCAACATATAAAAAAAAAATAAGTGAAAGTATTCAATTTACTGGTAGTTTAAAATCATTTATCCCAATTAAAATGCAGTTTTTTCAAATTGGAAATGGATTTGTAAATTTAAATAGTGCGGTTGCAAATTCATCTATTCAAGAAGTACAACCATTATTTCAAGATACTATTAACCCAGATCTTACAACATTTGAAGGAATTATTACAGAAATTGGACAACTTGTAAATAACAGAAAGGGATTGAATCTTTGGGTTTCAAAAAAAATATCTGATTGGATGTTAACTATTTCATCCTCCGTGACTTCTGATATTCAAGATCAATCCCCTTTCATTTCATTTCCTCACTTAACAAATCGTAGAATTAGATCTGAATTTGAACCATATTCAGATAATTCTGGTGCATATAATAGAATAACTAATATTTTCCTAAGAAGTTATGAAAAAATTGAAATTACTGAAACAGATATTCAAAAAGATTATAATGGAATTGAATTTAGTATAAAATATCAAAATAAATTTTTTAATAATATCTTTATTTTATCATATTTAAATTCATTTAATTCTGTTCAAAATAAGTTTTCTTTACTTCCTATAATAAATAATTCAGCATATCTGAGAATGAATTATCAGGAATTACTTTCCTTTGTACAATTATCTCAAAATATCATGATCATTGGTTTAGCGAGTTTTGAGCAAATTATTGCAAATTCAAAAACTGAGTTAGCCGAAAATGGGTATTCGCTTGATCAGTTGGGAACAGGTTTTGGTGTTGGGTTAGACATTTCACTAAATAATAATACAGGAATATATTTTAGGCATAGGTGGTTTGAACATACGGATAGAAATTTTATTAATGACGAATTTAATGGACAAGAAAGCACAATCGAATTAAAGGTATATTTTTAATATATGAATAAACAAATTATAATATTTTTTATTCTTTATTTCCAAATAATTTTTGCAGAATCGGGTAATTTCATTATTCAAGGTCTTGGAAGAAGTGTTATAAAAAATAAATCATTATCAGGTAGAATTGTAAACGAAAATACTACACGGTTTCTTTCTGGTGGATATACTTTTGCTGATTCTAGGTTTATATTTTCCCCTAATGAATATACTCGGATTCATACTGTATTTCGTTTTAAAAATATAATGGGAGGATTTTGGGGAGAAGGAAATAGTGTTGAATTTCGTGAGTTTCATGCTGAAGGAATTGTTTCTAAAATTTTCAAGTATGAAATAGGAGATATTGATGTGGAATATACTCCTTTTACAATATTTAATGATGATTTTACTGTTGGTATTGAACCTGAAATTTTTTCTATAAGAAGAGATTTTAAAAATTATGAGAATTTTAATATTAAGAATAATTGGCGATTACAGGGACTAAGAGGAACAATCAATTTAAATTTAGATACTTATTTTAATACGGGTAAATTTACTTCATTTGTTGCCCAATTAAATAATAAATCAAATGGTAAAAATATTAGATTGATAAAAGGTTCTCAAATTAACTTATATTCTGGAAAAAAAATTGATTTAGGCGGGCAGGTTGTTCAACTAACTGATATTAAAGAAACAATGATTTCTGATGATTTTGTTAGTAATTATGTATTTTCATATGATGTTAACTGGAATGATAATATTTTATCAAATCCAATAAATATTGCAATTGAATCAGGTTTATCTCGTTTCTTTTTAAATAATGTATTACAGAAATCAGATTGGTTTGTAGATTTAGAATTTAATGTCGCCATTTTTGAAAAGTTTAATTATTTATTTGGATATTTAAATGTAGGTCCAAATTTTATTAGTCCTTCGGCACAATCTCGACGGTTAGATTATAATGGTGAAAATTTAGATTTTCCAATAATTTCTTCACCTAATTCACCTAATATTTTAAATAAATTAACCAATACTTTATTTTCAAATCAATTAATTTCATTTAATCATTTAGAATATGATATTCGAACTGAAAATATTGCACCACATGGAAAAGCAACATCAAATAGAATTGGTATTTTATCAAGTATAAAGGGGGATTTTTCAGGTATTAAATTAATCATTTCAGGTAATTGGTATAATGAAATTATCGGGATTGGTACAACTCATTTAAGAAATTTTAGCTCTCTTTCGGTAGAAGGAAAAATAAATACATTGGATTTTTTAAATAAAAAAAGTGTTCTGACTTTTTCAATTAATCAATTCAATACTGACCGTAATGGAAATATTTCTAAAAAGATTAATTTAAATAATACTTTATATCAAGCCGGATTTGATATTGATTTGGTAAATAATTTTTCATTGTTAGGTGGTTTTCAAAAACTTGTGTCAAATGGAAATGAATTTATTTCTCAGTATGATGCACCTTTACAAATAATGGGATATGAAAATATAAAAATTGATAGTGATGAATATATTTTTAGTACTGGTTTTAAATTGAATGTAAATAAAAATACATTTTTTCTATTTACTATTAATCAAATTATTTTTGATGATTATTTAATTATTGAGAACTCGTATAAACTAGATGAAATGTTTTTAGTATATACAATGGAGTTTTAAAAATGATATTCATAAAAAAAAATAAAAAGTTTTTATATTCAATATTATCATCATTATTTCTTATCCTTAGCTGTGATCGTAATTTAACAGAATTTATTGGCCCTTCAATTTTAGAAAACCAAGAAGAAATAAATTATATTGAAACAGTAATTGATGATTTTGATGACGCAAATATTGAAGGTTGGTGGACAAGTAATGAATTATTTCAATTACAACAAATTGACAGTTCTCTAAAAATTTCGGGTAGTAATGTTGGTCCAAATTATGAAGTTTTTGGATTGAATTTAGGTGAGACAATTAATTTAAATGAAAAACCGATAATATCAATCAACATAAAATCAGAAAATTCTTTAGATATAAGATTAGACTTGCAAGATATCAATTCTAATAATACAGATTCTGAACCGGTAATAGTCTCCGTAATCGGTAGTAATAATTTTGAACAATTTAACTTTGATTTCAATGGTAAATTTGGAAATGTAAATTCTCAAGCGATAACATCATTAATTTGGTTTTTTAATCCTGGTAGTAATGCTTTTTCGGGAGATGTATTTTTTGATGATATTACATTTCAAATAATTGACACAACAACTGTAGATACTACTGAGGAAGTTATTACTCAATATTCTGAAATTTTAATTGATAATTTTAATGATATCGATATTTCAGATTGGTTTACAAGTAATTCATCTTTTCAATTACAACAAATTGATAGTTCTTTAAAAATAATTGCTAATAATGTTGGTCCAAATTGGGATGTATTTGGGTTAAACTTTCAACCAACAGACTTTTCAAATTTACCAATTGTTAAAGTTGAATTAAAAATTGAGGATGGAGTTTCTGTTAATATTCGTATGGATTTAAAAGATGTTAATGATAATGCAACAAATACAACTCCTGTTTTTCATCAAATTACTGGTAATGGAGAATTTAATGAATATGAGTTTGATTTTTCTAATAAATTTATTCAAACTTGGCCTGAAAATGCAATAGTTGATCAAAACAATATTTCATCTTTTGCTATATTTTTAAATGGAGGAGGTCCCTCATTTTCTGGAGTTGTTTATATTGATAATCTTTTACGCTTAACAACAAATGAATAATCGAATTATATATCCAATTATAATATTATGTATATTTTTTTTCAGTTGTATTCAAATTGCGACTATTAATTTAAAACCAATTGAAAAACATACCATGAAAAAGAATCAAATTTCTGGATTATTATTGGAAGATTTTTCTAATTTCTCAACCATTGATAGTTGGGACATGAAAGAAAAGTATAATATTAATTATACTAAAAAATATGGTCAAATTATTTCATCAAATGTAGGAGCAGACTTTGAACATTTTTTATATATGTTTGAACCAATAGATTTTACAAAAACTAAAATTATTACTATTAAAGTTAAATCATTAAATAATAAGCAAATAAAATTACGAATTGATTTATTAGATAATAATATGAATGGTACCAACTCTGAACCTATTTTAAAAAATATTTTAAATAATGGCTTGTGGAATGAATATAGTTATGATTTTTCGAACAAATTTTCTCAATCTTGGCCTGAATCAAAGATAGTTGATATAACTCAAATTTCAGGTTTAGTTATTTTTATTAATCCAGGTGGCCCTATTTTTAAGGGTGATATATATATTGATGATATAAGAAGAGATTCCGTTGCTGTAAATGAAATTAAATTACCTGAAATTGAAATAGCCGAACATATTTTAAATAGAGAAATAATTACAGATTTTTCAGTTGGAGCAGATATAAATATTTGGAAGAATAGTGGATTTGAAGTAGAAAATATAAATAATAAATTGATTATAAATGCAATTAATGTAGGTCCTAATTTCGAAACATTTGGAATAAATTTTGCACCTATAGATATGTCGGAAAATTCTGCATTATCTGTTAAGATAAAGTCTGAAAATAACCCTCCCCCTGTATTTAGAATTGATTTGCGGGATGGAAAAGATAGAGGTACGAATGCTTTTCCCGCTTCACTAAAATTAGATAATTCAATTAATTACATAGAATACATTTTTGATTTTACAAATAGGTTTGTTCAAATTTGGCCTAATAAAAGCAATGTAAATTCAAAAAAAATATCAGGGATGACTTTTTTTATTAATCCACAGAGTGAACCTTTTACTGGTAAAATTATTATAGATAAAATCCAAAGATTGAAAGGAGAACCAATTAATAAAAAGAATATTATATCTGAAAAGTCATCTAAAACGAATGGTGTTTTTGTTGGTTGTTTTATGGATGTACCCTCTACTTTAATGGGGGACGCGTTTGCAATTAAAACAGGTTTTAAACCTGCGTCAGTAATGTGGTATATGGATTGGAATAGCGAAATAAATACAAAAGAAATTCAAAATATTGTAGATGATGGATATACCCCTCATATTACATGGGAAGCATGGAAGTGGGATAAAAGTGAAACGATTAATTTTAAAACTATCCTTGCTGGAAACCATGATAATTATATTAGAAAATTTGCAACAGAATTAAAAAAAGTTAATGGAACTATTTTTATTCGTTTATTTCATGAATTTGATGGAAATTGGTACCCTTGGTCTTTATCTGATAATAATTATAATTTTGAAAACTTTATTTCATCATGGAGACATATTCATAATATTTTCACAGATTCAGGTACAAATAATATTCAATGGATATGGTGTATGAATAGTAATAGTGTTCCTCATAATTATAAAAATAATCCTATTCTATGTTATCCAGGTAATAATTATGTAGATTGGGTTTCAATTGATGGATATAATTGGGGTACTTCTGGAGCTGGGAATTTTGGGTGGGAAAGTTTTTCAGAAATATTTACTAATTCTTATCAATTAATATCAGAAAATTTTCCAGATAAACCGATTATGTTAGGAGAGTTTGGTTCAACCGAATTGGGTGGGAATAAATCAAATTGGTTTTTTGAAATGAAAAATGCGTTAGAGCATAATTTCCCGAATATTAAAAGTATTGTTTATTTTGATGTTTTAAAAGAAACTGATTGGGCGATTAATTCTTCAAAAAAATCTTTAAATGCTTTTCAGAAAATAATGGAAGATTCTCTATTTAGAAGTTCAAATATAGGATTAGAAAATGTTATAAAAGATTATAAACAAATTAATCCAAAGCAAAATTTAAGTATAAGTTTAAATAATCAAATTGAAAAGAAAAAAGCGAGTATTTATAAAACACAAAACAATATTCAAATTGATGGTATTCTCTTAAAAGATGAATGGACTAATGAACCAATAATTATAGAAAAATCTGAAATATTCATACAGTATGATGAAAAATATTTTTATATAGCTGGTAATATCTTTGATTCAACACCAATGCAAAATTATAAAAACGATAATGAAATTTGGAACGGTGACGCATTGGAATTTACAATATCAACTGATCCAAAATCAAACCCCAAAAGAAAATATTATACAGAAACAGATTATCAAATTGGAATAAAAGCGAATAAAGAAGGGTTTATTTGGAATTGGACAAAATCAAGCCAAATGATAAATGGAAATGTAGAAATATTAAAAAGTGAAAATGGTTATGTAATCGAAGCAAAACTACCATTATCTGAAATAGGTAATTTGAGTTTTATACCAAATTCTGAATTAGGTTTTGAGATAGCAATTGATCAAGGCGATTCTTCTAAAAAAAGAAATTCACAACATTTTTGGAACAGTACCCAGAGTGGATTTCATGAAAACCCTTCTTTTTGGGGAATATTACAAGTTAAGTTATGAATTTTAATAAAAAATTAACCAATTTATTATTATTAGTTTTTATTTTTATGAACAGTTGTATGGATAGAACACCATTAAATTCGTCAATTTCTGATTGGGAATTAGTGTTTGAGGATAATTTTGATAGTTATGATAGTAATAAGTGGATTAAATCAAATCATACTTTTGATGGTAATGCTTCTTTTTTCTCTCCAGGAAATATTCAATTTGAAAATGGTATATTAAAATTAAATTTAACAAATGAGAGTTTTAGCAGTAAAACTTATACAGGAGCAGAAATTTCTACTATAGATTCATTTTTATATGGAAAATTTGTTATTAATATGAAAGTACCAAGTGGGAGTGGAATTATTTCTTCTTTTTTTCAAATGTTTTTAAATCCTCGCCAAGAATTAGATGTTGAAATATTAGGGAAAAATACTTCAATAATGCAACGAAGTGTTCATTATTCTATTGAAGGTAATCAGAATTATATTTCAGATACTTTTGATATTGATTTAGGTTTTGATGCTTCAAAAGATTTCCATGAATATTCTATCATTTGGGAAGAAAATAAAATTAGTTGGTTTGTTGATTCTATTCTTGTAAGTGAGTTTAATGAATATATTCCAAATCAATCAATGAATGTAATAATGAATATTTGGCTAAGTGAAAGTATTTCTTGGGCGGGAGAAATTGATGAAAATTCTCTTCCTACAAAAGTATATTATGATTATGTTAAAATTTATAGGAAAAATTAAATTGAAATATTATATAAAAATTATTATTGGAATTTTAATGTTTGTACCATTAGACGGGCAGTCAATAATACGCCCTGAGATTTTTGGACAGAATTTTTGGCTACCCGATTTTTATGGAGGGAATTTAACACAGCTTGAACAAAAATTATTAGATGCAAATGTTAAAACAATTAGAGTCGGTGGTATTGCTCCTGACCAAAATCCATATACTCATCTTCAGATTCTAAATGCTGTAGAATATATCCAAAATATTGGAGCTGAACCTATTATTCAAGTGGCCTTACAGGGAGGAAGTGTTAATGATGCAATATCATTAATTCAATATATTAACATTACTCAAAATAAAAATGTAAAGTATTGGTCAATTGGTAATGAACCAGACCAGTATGATAATTATTCTCCTACTTTATATGCAACTAACTTTCGCATCTATGCTGAAGCATTAAAGAATATTGATCCTAATATAAAATTAGTAGGACCAGATATTGCTAATCCATTTTACCCAAACTCTGTATGGTGGATTGATCAATTTCTCGAAGCTGGAGGAAATGATTTATCTTCTTTTGGATATATTGATATTTTCTCTATTCATTATTATGCATTTGATGGAAATCAAATTAGAGATGAAGTAATTAATTCACATTGGGGTTTAAAAGATAGAATTGAATATATAATTGATAAAATTAATCAGGCAAATATTAGACAAAACCGATATGGAAATAATTCAATAAAATTAGCAATTACTGAAATGAATATTAATTATATTAATTCAATATCAGATGATTTATATGGAAATGGTGCAAATAGTTTTATTGGTGGACAATGGTGGGCCGAATCATTGGGTGAAATTATAAAAAATGATGTTGAATGGGTGAATTTCTGGAGTATTGCAGAAGGAGAGGGTGAGTATGATTTAGGATTTATTTCCCTTAATTCATATAATGAAAAGCCAAGTTATCATCATTTTAATTTAGTATCTAATTATTTATATGGGAATTATAAATATTCATTTTCAAATAATCCATCCATTTCTACTTTAGCATCAAGTGATGATTCTACTTCAAACTTATTAATTTTGAATCGAACTCAAAATGATATACTACCTATTACAGTTAGGTTGGATACTTTGAATAATACTAATACCAATAATTTGATTAATTTAAATTCAAATTTAAATTGTGAATATAATGATAATTTAATCCCAGAATCTACAGTATTATATCAATTTTCTAATACAGGTTCTATTATCAAAAAGATTATCTATGATATTGATATTGCTTTACAAAATAGTCCTCCACAAACAATAAATTTTATTATTGATAATTTTAATAATAATGAATTAATTAATTGGTGGAGTAATCCTGATATTTATCAACTATCAGTATTAGATGGAAGTATGGTTGTTAATATTGAAAATGCTGGACCAGGTTGGGAAACATTTGGTAAAAATATCGAAATAATTGATTTAACAATGACACCTGAAATAAAATTTGTACTTAAAGTAAGCTCACCCACTTCCCCAATTATAAGAGTTGATTTACAGGATATTTTTGGAAAGTCAACAAATGGAGAAATTGTTACTATTATTCCAGAAATAGATGGTAATTATCATGAATATATTTTAGATTTTTCAGGAAAGTTTTTTCAAGCTTGGCCAGAATGGTCTATAGTCGATTCTACAAAAATTAATAATATGTTGTTATTTATAAACCCTGGTGGTGAAGCATTTTCTGGAGAAATATTAATAGATAACATCCAATTTATTAATTCTGAATGTGTCAATATATCAGGGTTACCTGGTGATATCAATCAAGACGGAATTATTAATATAATTGACATTGTACAAGTTATTTCATTTATTCTAGATGAAATTGAATTTAATAATATACAGTTACAATTGGCAGATATTAATAATGACAATAATATAAATATAGTTGATGTTGTAATTATTGTTGGTATAATTATTAATTAATAAAAAATATGAAAGGTAGAAGTGAAAAAATACATTAAAGGTATATTTAAAATATTAGTTTTTGTTCAAATAATTAATGGGCAAATATTAATTGATGATTTTTCAGAAGATACATTATCTGGTTGGTGGTCAAGTAATACTGATTTTCAACTTAGTTTAGAAAATAACTCTTTAGAAGTTTCTGCGTTTAATGTAGGGCCTGGATGGCAAGTATTTGGAATGGATTTAAATGATATTGATTTTAGTGAATCGAAAATAATAAAATGTGATATCAAATCAAATTCATCAGATCCTATTGATGTAAGAATAGACCTTCAAGATATAAACGGAAATACAACAAATGAAAGTCCATCATATATTTCTCCAGTATTAGATGGGAATTATTATACTTACTATTTTGATTTTACAGATAGGTTTACTCAATCGTGGCCTTCAAATTTGGTTGTTGATTCGGAAAATATCTCTAAAATTGTATTTTTTATTAATCCGGGGGGAGAATCATTTACTGGTTCTATATTTATTGATAACATTTATCAATTAGATAAAGAGAGTTTAGAAGTCCCCGAATATTTAGATAATTTTGATTCATACCGAAATTTACAATACTGGTTTGCAATTAATGCACCTATCGATAATCCAAATAGAAATGGAATTAATACGAGTAGCAAAGTAGGATTATTTGAACGGCAAGAAGGTTCAAATCAAGTATTTGGAGGAGGGTTTAATGAAAATTTTAATATTAATGAAAAAAATAATTTTAATTTTAAAATATATTGTAATCAAATTTTATCGCTTACATTTGTATTACAGGTGAATGACGGGTTAGGAAACACCGAAGATATTGCACAAGTAATTAGTGAATATGATGAAATAAATGAATGGAAAAATATTAATTTTGATTTTACTAATTACGAAAATTTAGGTAGTGTAAATTCTTTTGTAATACTTGCGAATACCCTATCATTACAATCTGCTAATATATATTTTGATGATTTTTATCTTTATAAAAGTTTAGAACTTATAATAGGTTCCGAAAATGTTACCTTTAATAGTAGCTTTTCATTATTATTAAATTATCCAAATCCATTTAACCCTGCTACCGAAATCCCATTTCAAATTAATATGCCGGGGTTTTATGAATTAATAATTTATGATTTAAAAGGAAATAAAATTGAGATTTTATTAAATCAACGATTAATACAGGGAAATTATTCCATCAATTGGGAACCAAAATCTATTCCAACGGGCACTTATATTTATCAATTAAAAAGTAAAATTTCAAATCAATCAAATAAATTAATTTTTATTAAGTAAGTTAAAAAAAGGAGAAAGTAAAATGAAGAACAATATCGTAAAAATAATCACATCAATTTTGATGTTATCTTTTATGAATTCACAGATTGTTATAGATGATTTTGATGCAGATACATTGGCAGGGTGGTGGTCAGGTGATCCCGCTGCATATTTGTTATCTCCGGTAGAAAATCAACTAGAAGTAACAATTAATGGAGCTGGACCTGGATGGCAGGTATTTGGCAAAAGTCTTGAAACAACAGATTTTTCATCAACACCAGTTTTAAAAATAAGTGTAAAGTCAAATGAATCAGTTGCACCTAATATAAGGGTTGATTTAGTTGATTCACAAGGGTTGACAACCAATGCAGACCCTGTAATAGTTATACCTGAATTAGATGGCCAATACCATGTCTATACAATGAATTTTGAAGGAAGGTTTCAACAGTCGTGGCCAGATTGGGTTGAAGTAAATTCATCTGATATTACAGGAATTAATATATTTATTAATGCTGGTGGTGCAGAATATTCGGGTTTATTATATTTTGATAACCTGACAAGAGAAGCACCTTCAACCATTATCGATGATTTCGATGATGGAGATTCTGAAGGTTGGTGGTCAGGGGCTCCAGGAATAATTGATTTATGGAATTCGGGAAATGAACTAACGGTTTCAGCAAATGGGGCTGGCCCAGGTTGGGAGACATTTGGATATTCATTTGCTCCACTTGATTTTTCAAGTCATTCTGTTGTTAAATTAAGTGTACAAACATTGGATAGTCCACCAGAAATAAGATTAGATCTGAGAGATAGTAATGGGTTATCAACAAATGCATATCCTGTCACTGTTATACCCGCAAATGATGGTATTACCCATGATTATTATTTTAATTTTACAGATAGTTTTTGGCAAGGATGGCCTGATTGGGTAGAAGTGAATTCAAGTTCAATAACAGAATTTGTTTTCTTTCTTAATCCAGGGGGTAGTTCTTTTACAGGAACGATTATTTTAGATAATATTTCTAGAGAAAATCCAAATGGAAATGCTGTCCCATCTATTTATGATAATTTTGATAGTAATTCAAATTTAGCATATTGGTGGGGAATAACTTCTCCAGTTAGTAATCCAAATATATCTGGAATAAATTATAGTAGTAATGTAGCACAATATGATAAACCAGAAGGTGCTTTTCAAGTGTTTGGTGGTGGATTTTCTGGGAACCAAGATTTTACTTCTAAACACATTATTGTTTTGGATGTTGTTGGAGAAATAAATATTGATTTTGCATTAGTACTTCAATATAATGATGGGTATGGGAATACAGAAGATAGAATTACTGCTTATTCTCCATATAGTGGTTCAAATTCCTGGGAAAAATTAACATTTGATTTTTCTGATGCAATTAATATTACAGATATTAATTCGTTTGTATTTTTAGTTAATACACCAGAGGATGTTGCAACAACATTTTATTTTGATAATTTTAGTGTTGAATCTAATAATGATAATACAAATCCTGAACCAGAAATTATCACTGGTGATATAAATGAAGATACTTTTGTTAATGTAGCTGATGTTGTGTTAATGATTGGTGTAATTTTAAATCCTGATGTAAATATTATTACCGACAACCAGTTTACTGCAGCCGATATAAATGGAGACGGTGTAATAAATGTAACGGATGTAGTAAATGTAGTTGGTATAATTCTTGGGGGAAATGCTAAAGTAACTAATTTAGAATATGCAGATATTATTATTAATCAAAATATGATTTCTGTTGATTCAAAAGGAGGTATTGCAGGAATTCAAATTGAAACCTCTGGTAAGTATAAAATTAATGAAGAATCTATTTTACCTGGATGGATATTAGCCTCTGATAATGATAAAATTATTTTATATAATTTAAAAGGTTTTCAAATAGAAACAGGTAATATTTTTGCATTTGAAGGAGAATTAAAGATTAATTCTGCTATTGCAACGAATTGGAATAGTAAAAGTATTGATATGGATATATTGGGAAATAGAGAAAATATGCAGTTTCTTCTATTAGATTCTTATCCAAATCCATTTAATCCTATTACTTCATTAAAATTCTATTTACCAGAAGAAGGGAAATTATCAATAATAGTTTATGATATTAAAGGCAATTTAGTTGAAAATATAATATCAAATCAAAACTTTATTAGTGGTTATCATTCTACTAGCTGGAATGCAAATCAATATTCAAGTGGAATTTATTTTACAACTATAATATTAAATGATAAATCATTAACTCATAAAATGACATTAGTTAAATAATATTTATTTAATAGAAAATTATTAATGGTGCAGGAATTGCTATATCTCTTGCACCATTAATTGTAGATATATAGTTTAAAATTATAAAAATTATTTGAAAAAAATATTATTTATTATTATGATAATTGTGAATTGCCATTCTCCTATTAAATTGGATGAAAAAGGTGTAATGACAATTTCAAAAGAACAAGTAAGCTCTTGGGTTCGGAATTTTAATCCATTATCCCCTGGAGCAAACTCTCGTTGGCCTACTGAAGCTGGTATTTATGAACCATTATTTATATTTAACTCTATAACTAATAAAACAGTACCTTGGTTAGGAACAAATTATACATGGAAATTAAATAATCGAGTTCTTGAAATTGAAATCAGAGATAATGTTCAATGGTCTGATGGTAATCCATTTTCTGCATTCGATGTTGAATTTACCTTTCAACTTAAGAAAGATTTCCCCGCTTTGGACTCTAGAGGAAGTTGGAAATATTTGAATTCTGTAAATGTAATTGATTCATCATTAATTCAATTTGAATTTTCTAAATTATTTGTTCCTGGTTTTGAAGCGATTGGGGGACAACCAATTGTACCAAAACATATTTGGAAGAATATAGATGACCCAATAAAATTCTCTAATCCTTTACCTGTGGGTACGGGACCCTTTACCGAGATAATAAAATTTACTAACCAACTTTGGGAATTAGGTAAAAATCCATATTATTGGAAAAAAGATAAACCCAAAATTAATAAATTAAGATTTCCTGCTTTCCCAACAAATGAACAGGCTACGCTTGCAATAATTAATGATGAAGTTGATTGGGCAGGAAACTTTATTCCAGCTATTGATAGGATATATGTAAAAAAAGATACATTACATCATAAATATTGGTTTCCAAAATCTGGAGGATCTGTATTTTTATATCTAAATACAACTATTAAGCCATTTGATAATAGTAATGTTAGAAAAGCAATAAGTATGGCTATCGATAGAGAGTTAATAGTAAAAGTTGCAATGTATAATTATACGGAACCAGCACATCAAACTGCATTATCTGGTGGTTTAGCTTTTTGGAGAATACCTGAAAATGAAATTATAGAAAATTGGGTAGATTATAATCCTGAAAAATCAATTCAGATATTGAATAACGAAGGATTGATTAAAAATAATAATGGTCATTGGGAGAATCCTGATGGGACACCAATAAATATTAAAATAAATATTGTATCTGGTTGGTCAGATTGGATTAGAGCAGGACAAATTATTGCGAAAAATTTAAATGAAATTGGTTTTAACGCTAAAATTATAACGGCTGGTTTTGGTTCTTGGTTTAGTGATTTACAAACAGGAAGATTTTCCATGGCAATTGCTTGGGCAAATAAAGGCGAAACACCATTCCCAATGTATGAGGGATTATTAGCATCAAAGTATGTTGTACCTGTTGGTGAGGTTGCAAATATAAATTGGCAAAGATTTAGTAATAAAAAAATGGATGATTTAATTATTAAATTTGAAGAAAACTCTGATAAAGTTATTATTTATAATATTATAAATCAAATGCAGAAAATATTTATAGAATATGCACCAGCAATTCCCCTTTTTGCTGAACCAACATGGGGTGTATATAATACACTTAGATTTAAAAACTTTCCAAGCAAAGTTAACCCATATGCTCAAATTTCACCGAATAATATTCCTGAAAATTTATTCATATTAACAGAAGTAATTCCTCGGTGAATAAATCATTTATTTATTTATCTAGAAGGTTCTTTTTTTATTTATTAGCAGGTATAATGGCTATTACCGTAAATTTTTTTATTCCTCGTTTAATGCCTGGAGATCCTGCTTCAATAATGTTTGCACGGTTTCAAGGAAAATTAAAACCAGAAACATTAATAGCTTTAAAAAAAACTTTTGGTTTTACAGATGCTCCAATAATCATTCAATTTTGGGATTATATTAAACACCTTGCATTTGGTGATTTAGGTATATCTATTGCATATTTCCCTCAACCTGTTGTTGAGGTAATCTACTCTGGAATATTTTGGACTATGTTTCTTGCAGGGATTTCGTTAATTATTTCATTTATGATTGGGTCATTTATTGGAATTTTTCTTGCTTGGTTTCGAGAGGGTAAAATGGATTCAATTCTTTTACCATCTTTATCACTAATCGGAGCATTTCCCTACTTTTGGCTTGCAATGGTACTTCTTTATATTTTGGGATTTAAATTAAATTTGTTTCCACTAAGACATTCATTTGATCAAAACATTGTTTCAACTTGGAGTTTTAATTATATTTTAAGTGTTATTCATCATACAATATTACCTGCATTTACACTCATAATTGTTAGTTTAGGTGGGTGGGTTTTAGCAATGCGAAATAATATGATCTCTGTCCTAGGTACAGAATATATATCCTTCGCAAAAGCAATGGGATATAATAACAAAGTTCTTATGTTTAAGTATGCTGCAAGAAATGCACTTCTACCAAGTATTACAGGGTTTGGTATGGCACTGGGTTTTATATTAACAGGTGCATTATTAACTGAAATCATTTTTAGTTACCCCGGTCAAGGATATTTATTATTAGAAGCTGTTAGGTCACAAGATTACCCGCTTCTTCAGGGGTTATTTTTAACGATTACTTTTACTGTATTAATTACAAATTGGATTGTAGATATATTTATTTTAATTCTTGACCCAAGAACAAGAAAATAAAAATGAAAACAAACCACCCAATAATAAATTTATTCATTAATCTTTTGAATAACCGTAAGTCAAAAACGGGTCTTTATTTAGTAGTATTTATATTGACATATACGTACGTTGGTTCTTTTTTTACATTATCTCCAACAGAATATGTTGATATCCCATTACTCTCCCCATCATTAAATCATTTTTTTGGTACAAATGGACAGGGGCAAGATGTGTTTGCACAAACAATTATTGGGGGGCAGCAAACATTATTGGTTGGGTTTATCAGTGGTTTTTTTGTGGTGCTATTTGGTTCATTAATAGGTGGAATTTCAGGATATTATCAAGGTAGAACTGATGATATTTTATCATTAGTTGTTAATATATTTTTATTAATACCAGGTTTACCTTTAATGGTTATACTTGCAGCTTGGCTTCCTTCAGGTCCAAGTACTATCATTGCTGTATTAGTAATTACGGGTTGGGCATGGCATGCTAGAGTAATAAGGTCACAGGTTTTAGCATTTAGTCAACAAGAATTTGTATTAGCATCAAAAGTATGCGGAGAATCTGATTTTAGAATAATTACAGTTGAAATTCTTCCGAGAATGTTATCTTTACTCATGTCATCATTTATTGGAGCAACTGTTTATTCAATTGGAGCACAAGTAGGATTAGAATTTCTTGGATTAGGAGATATAAGTATAGTTACTTGGGGCACAAATTTATATTGGGCTAGTAATGATTTAGCATTATTAACGGGGTCTTGGTGGACCTTTATCCCAACGGGGGTTTCAATTGCATTTGTAGGGTTCGGATTAACATTATTAAATTATGGAATTGATGAAATTTCGAATCCTCGATTAACTTCTGAAAAAATATTGAAAAATGAAATAGGTAAAGATTTTAATAGAAATGGTATAACACCTTTTAAAATTAAATAATGAAATCACCACTTCTCAAAATAGAAAATCTTAAAGTTGAATTTCTTTCTGAAAATGAAAGTAAATTAGCTTTACGAAATGTTTCACTTTCACTCCACAGAAACGAAATACTGGGTATTGTTGGAGAGTCTGGAAGTGGAAAATCTACATTAATAAAATCTATTATGCGAATATTACCCCCTCCTGGAATAATTATTGGAGGTAAAATTATTTTCAATGGTATTGATTTATTGCAAATGAAAGAAACATATATTAATAATTTAAGGTGGAAAAAAATTTCATTTGTGAAACAAAAAGCAATGAATTCATTAAACCCTGTTATTAAAATTAATGAGCAACTTAGATTTGCTTATACATATCATCTTGGTATTAAAAAAGATATTGCAGATAAGAAAATAAATGAATTAATTAAATTAGTGAATATTGAACCTAAATATTTAGATGCATATCCTCATGAGCTATCAGGAGGAATGCGACAAAGAGTTATTATTGCATTAGCATTGACATTAAGTCCTGAAATAATTATAATGGATGAACCAACAACCGCGTTAGATGTAATTACTGAACGAAATATTATTTTAGAAATATTAGATTTACAAAAGAAAATCGGTTTTTCAATTATTTTTATTACACATGATTTTAATTTACTTTTAGAGTTTGCAGATAATATTTGTGTACTTAAAAATGGTAATATAGTTGATAATGGTTCAAGGAATAATATAAAAAATGGTGGAAACCACTCATATACTAAAGAATTATTAAATTCCATACCAAAAATGTCAATTGTAAATAGTAAGCAATTATCTAGTTTTAATTCGCCCAAATTAATTTCAGTTGAAAATTTAAATGTACAGTTTAATTTAGGTTCTTGGGTATTTCCAAATTCGGTGAATGCAGTAAATAATGTTTCTTTTATTATTAATAAAAAGGAAATAGTTTCATTGGTAGGTGAATCCGGTAGCGGAAAAACTACAATTGCAAAAGTATTATCAGGTATATATAATTTAAGTAGTGGGAATATTTACTATAAAAACGATAAACTTATTTATTCTAAGGATAATTTATACTTTAGAAAAAAAATACAATTAATTTTTCAAGATCCATATTCATCTTTAAATCCTATTCATACAGTTTTTCATCATTTAAAAAGACCAATGGTCAAGTTTGGTATAAATAAAAATAAATCCTATTGGGACACTTCTATACAATTATTAGAAAGTGTTGGGCTTTTTCCTGCAGTTGATTTTTTAACAAAATATCCACATGAAATGTCTGGCGGAGAATGTCAAAGAGTGTCTATTGCTAGAGCTCTTATTCCTAATCCTGAATTATTAATTGCAGATGAACCAACCTCAATGTTAGATGTTTCAATTCGAAAAGAAATTATGGAGTTATTCTTAAAATTAAGAAATGAATTTAAATTATCTATTTTATTTATTACTCATGATTTACCCTCTGCTACTAAATATTCAGAGAGAATTATTGTGTTAAAAAAAGGGGAAGTTATTGAATCAGGTTTATCGAATGAAATAATAAATAATCCAAAACATTCATATACAATTGACTTACTAAATGCATCAAAAATAAATTGGTTATCAGATAAAATAACAAAAAATGGATAGAAGAAAATGAAAAATTATAATAATAAATTTTTGTGGGGGACTGCTACTTCAAGTTTTCAAATTGAAGGAGGAAGCGAATCTGATGGTAAACTTCCGTCAATTTGGGATACTTTTTGTAAAACAAATGGCAAAATAAAAAATGGGGATATTGCAGATATTTCTTGTGACCATTATAATAGATGGGAAGAAGATATAAAATTATTAGAAGAACTAGGAGTAAACTCATATAGGTTTTCTATTTCATGGCCTCGAATTTATTCTAACCCCAATTTAAATATTGTTAATAATAAAGGATTAGATTTTTATGATAAATTAATTGATAAATTATTAGAAAAAGGAATTATACCATTCATTACTTTAAATCATTGGGATATTCCACAATCTTTTCAAGATAAGGGGGGGTGGTTAAAGAGAGATAATATTGAGTATTTTCTTAATTATGTAAATATAATTACAAGTCGTTTAGGTGATAAAGTAAAACATTGGATTACCCATAATGAACCTTGGGTAATTTCAAACCTAGGATATTTTGATGGAATTCATGCACCCGGAAATAAATCAAGACTCGAATCTTTTACAGTAGCTCACCATCTTATGGTTTCTCACGGTTTAGCTATTCCAATTATCCGCGAAAATTCTATTAATTCTGAAGTGGGGATTTCATTAAACCTATGCCCTGCTTACCCTGCATCATCAAGTGAACATGATAGATATGCTTCATTATTATTTGATCAAAGTTTTAATAAGTTATTTTTAAATCCATTGCATGGTAATAATTATCCAAATGAAATTATTTCACATTGGAAAAAAAATAAAGAATTACCAAATAATTTAAATTTTATTAAAAGTAATGATATTAATATAATTTCAACTCCAACTGATTTTTTAGGTATAAATTATTATTCTCGGTCAATTGTACGAAGTAATTTAGTTAAAGAAAATGAAAATTTACCAATTGAAGTATTTCCAAATCATAAAACAGAATTTGACTGGGAAGTTTATCCTGATGGTCTTGAAAAATTACTAATAAGTTTAAATAAAAATTATAAACTAGATAAAATTTATATAACAGAAAATGGAGCATCATATACTTCATTTCCAGATAAAAATGGGAATATTAATGATATAAATAGAATTAAATATTTAGATTCTCATATTATTGCATGTAATAATGCTATAATTGCTGGTGTACCATTGAAAGGATATTTTTTATGGTCATTAATGGATAATTTTGAATGGGCTGAAGGATATAGACATCGTTTTGGGTTAATACATATTGATTTTAATACACTTGAAAGAAAACCTAAATCTAGTTTTTATTGGTATAAAAACAAGATTGAATATCAAAAAAATATATTACCATTAACAATGGTTTCTTAAACAGAGTTACCGTCCAAGAGGATTGGAACTAGTTTTATTATATATAATCTCTATTGATTTAGGACAGATATAACATATATAATTATTGTAAAACAGAATATTAATATTTTTTTGAAAAATAAATAATTGATTAATGAATAATGGACTATAATTTAAATAATAAGAAAGTATAATATGATAAAAATTGGAATCATGGGTTTTGGGCATATTGGAAGATATATATATTCCAAAATGGATAAAAACCCAAATTTTAAAGTAAATGCAATATGTGATATTGGTAATCCCAATATATTAAAATATTTATTAGAAAGTGAAAATAGAAATAATTGTAAAATTAATTATAAAGATAATTATTTTATTACTAATTCAGGGAAAACAAGATTTATAAACGCTGTTTCGCCTGGTGATATTCCATGGGATATTCTAAATGTAGATTGGGTTATCGATGCATCAGGTAAATATTTATCAAAAAACTTACTTTTTAAACATATAATGGCAGGAGCTAAAAAAGTAATATTAACAACATTACCTGAAGATGAAATTGACAATATAATAATTCCTGGAATAAACGAAAATAGTATAAAAATAAATGATATTATTATTTCGGCTGGGTCTTCCACTACAAATGCGATGGCAATATTATTGAAAATATTTGATGAGGAATTTGGAATAGATTATGCGAATTTGATGACAATTCATTCTTATACAAGTGAGCAACCATTACAAGATATGGCAGGTTCCGATTATAGAAGAAGCAGGTCTGCTGCGGAAAATATTATTCCTAATAGCAACAAATCTGCAGAAATTATTCAAAAAATTATGCCTAAATTTAATAATAAAATTATGAGTTCAGCTTTAAACGTGCCTGTTCAATTTGGATCTATGTTAGATTTAACAACTGTATTTAATAATAGTAAAGTGACTAAGGAAAAAATTAATGATACCCTTATTAAATCTTCAGTTAATAACCCAAAATTAATTAAATGTGTCAAAGATCCGATTGTATCATCAGATGTTATTGGTATGTCAGAAACAGTTGTTTTTGATTTAAAAGGTACTTTAAAAGTAGGTGATAATATGATAAAAACACTTTCCTGGTATGATAATGGATTTAATCATGCATCGAGAATAATTGATGTCATTTCTTTATATGATAAATTGGAGGTAGTGTAAAATGAATATTGCAATAAATGGATTTGGCCGAATAGGAAGATCTGTATATCGAATTTTATCTTTGGAAAATAAACATAAAATTGTGGCAATTAATGATTTAAGTGATCCTGAAGTATTAGTTTATTTACTTAGATATGATACGATAATGGGTAATTTTAAAGGTGAAGTAAATTATTGTAATAGTAAATTATCAACACCAGGTCAAAATGTTAAATTATTAAGTGAAAAAGATCCTTCTTGTTTACCTTGGAAAGATCTAAATGTGGATGTTGTTATTGAGGCAACGGGTGTTTTTAGGGAAAGGTTACAATTAGAAAAGCATATTTATTCTGGAGCAAAAAAGGTAATATTAACTGTTCCTGCAAAAGATGAAATAGATTATACAATTGTATTAGGTGTAAATGGTAGGGGGTTAAAACCTTCTGATAAAATTATTTCTAATGCGAGCTGTACTACAAATTGTTTATCACCTATGGCAAAAGTAATAAATGATAATTTTGGAATTGTTAAAGGTGTTATTAATACAGTTCATGCTTATACAAATGATCAACGGCTTGCGGATGTGCCTCATAAAGATTGGCGTAGATCTAGAGCTGCTGCCGAAAATATAATTCCTACTTCAACTGGTGCTGCAAAAGCAGTTGGAAAAGTATTACCTGAATTAAAGGGTAAATTAGATGGTATCGCCTCGAGAGTACCTGTACCAGATGGATCTGTTGTTGATTTATTTGTTGAATTAAAAAATAAAGTAACTATAGAAGAAGTTCATTCAGCAGTCAAAATTGCATCAGAAAGTATGCAGATGAAAAATATATTAGAATATTCAAATACTCCTATTGTATCAAATGATATTATTGGTAATTCAAGTTCGTCTATTTATGATGTTGAATGTACAAATGTTGTGGGTGGAAGATATTTGAGAACTTTAAATTGGTATGATAATGAATGGGGTTATTCAAATAGGGTTGTAGATTTAATTGATTTATTAAAGGAATTGATATAATGAAAAATATTACTCCAAAACTAAATATAAATAGGTTATTTCCTGATAATTTAGTTTCTGCACATGAATTATTATTAAAAGCTAAACTTGGACAAAAAGGAAATAATAGTAAAGGTCAATATGCAATTCCAGCTTTTAATGTAACAACTTTTCAAGGAATTAATGCCGTTTTTAATGCATTTGAAATTTTAGGATCCTCTGGAATTATTGCTTTTTCAAATTCCGCGCTAAAACATTTTGGTGAAGGTGATCAAGTTTTTGGTTTGGAATTAGTTGCTAATTATATTGAAAAAAAATCAAAAAGATCATCAGTTAAAATTGCTACTCATCTTGATCATGGAGATTATTCTACCGAAGAAGGTAGAACAGTACTTCAAAATTCGGTTCGATATTTAACAAGTGTTATGGCCGATAATTCTACGGATCACAAAAATAAAAAAGCAAGATCATTAAATGAGAATATTGAATTAACAAGAGAAGTTGTAAATTTGGCTCATCCGCTTGGAGTATCTGTTGAAGGAGAATTAGGTGTTTTAGCAGGAGAAGAAGACGAAGATACAAAATCAGAATTTTCAACTTATACCAATCCAAGTGATTTAAGTAAGTTTTTATTAGATACAGGTGTACTTTTGCTAGCTCCTACAATCGGCACAATGCACGGACCAAACAAAGGAAAGCCTGGAGATAAAGTTAAACTTAATACATCTCTTGCTCATGAATTATTAACTATTGCAAATAAAATAAATAATGAAATTATATTTGTTGCCCATGGAGCATCAACATTATATGAAAATGTTCGACAATATGCTATAGATAATCTTCAAAATAGAAATAATAATTCTGAGGAAATATTAAAATGGAGTGAATTTGTTGGGACTGATTGGGAGCAAATAAAAGAATTAATTTCAGCTGGATTTTGTAAAATAAATACAGATACAGAAAATAGACAAACCTATTTAGCTTCATTGATTGGAAGTTTAAATAAAACTGGATCCAAAATTGATATCCGTTATTATGATAAAATTACTACTAATGCTTTAACTCAAAGTTATATTAAAAAGCTAATTATGGCGGGGAATTATGGGGTTTGGCATGAACCCAAAATAAATATTGATGAATTTAAATTTGATTTAAATATCTTAAGTTAAATTGATAGCTCGCATTGAAATATCAAACTAAGTCAAAAATTGATATTACTGAAAAATCTATATATTATTTTTTTTGGAATAAAAAGAATGAATTATTAATTCATAAATTTATACAAGTTAGAATTAGAAATATTAATATTAAAAGTATTTTAATTACAAAAATAAATAAGCCTCTTAATATGTTATTGTTTTAAAATAATATGCTTGCTATAAATGAATATACAGAAAAAAGCTTTATTTCAGATAGTATGAAAAAAAGAATTTATCTCATTATTCAATTGTTAGATGAAATTGATGTTGATATAAGTTTACCTATAAAGACAAAACTAAATAATCTTATATTTAGAAAGCTATCTGAAAACAATACTGATACCAATTCTGACATATTAAAAGAACTTACATTATGGGAAACAAATGATTTAAATAGTATTCTAAATTATTTGAGTACATTTTTTCATTTATTAAATCAAGTTGAACAAAGTGAAATTATTTCTATAAATAAAAATAGAGATCAATCTAAAACTTTTGATGTACCTAGAAAGGATTCAATCTCTGACAGTATTAAATATTTATATGATAAAGATTTAAAATTTGAAGATATACTTGAACTAATTAGTCAAATTGAAATTCATCCAACATTTACTGCTCACCCAACCGAAATAAGAAGACAGTCAATTATCTATAAACAAAAAAAAATTATTCAATTAATAGATAAAATATTAAATGAAAAAATAAATGATTTTGATAGAAAAATAAAATTAAATGAAATAAAAAGACTACTTACTATTTATTTAATGACTAATAATGTAAGAACAATTAAACCCACCATAGAAGACGAAATTAATAATACAATAAAAAATACATTTAATGTATTATGGGATATAGTTCCTCAATTAATAAACAAATTAAACTCAAGTGTAGAATTATATTATAATATTAATCCTAACTTTACTAATTTGATGAAATTTCATAATTGGGTAGGAGGTGATAGAGATGGAAATCCTTTTGTTACCTTTAAGACTACTCAATTTACATTATTATTAAAAAAGAAAATATTAATTAACAAGTATATAGAAGCATTAAATTCGGTTTATCAAGATTTAAGTATTTTCACAACTAATAAAACGAAGATTAGTGATTTATTAATTTCTATTAAAAATGAAAAAAACTACAATCATATTAATACAATACAAAATAAAAATGAACCATTTAGGATAAAAATCAATTGTATGATTCAGAAGTTAAAAAATTATTTATCATCTTTAGAAAATGATTCATTAATATCTGATTATAATTCTACAAAATTCATTTCTGATTTAAAAGTAATTCAAACTGCATTAAAAAATTTAACAAATAAAAATATATTAACAATTGGTCCACTTAATAATTTAATTATTCAAGCTAATGTTTTTGGATTTTCAATGATGGGATTAGACATTCGTCAACATTCTGATGTTCATGAAGAAGTTATTAATGAAATTTTATATAATTTAAAAGTTTGTTACAATTATAGTAAATTGAATGAAATTGAAAAATTATTAATTTTAAAAAATCAAATTAGAACTCAAAAAATAATTTCAAATTTATTTATTAAAAATTTATCACCCAAAACCATAGAGTTAGTGAAGACATTTATTTTAATTAATAATGAAAATAAATCTGATTCAATCTCCTCATATATTATTAGTATGACCCATGCTAAAAGTGATATAATGGAAGTTTTATTATTAGCTAAATTAACGGGAGTACTTAAATATATAAATAATGGTATTGTCTGTGATTTATCTATTGTACCTCTTTATGAAACAATTAATGATTTAATGAATGCTCCAATTTTATTAAATGAATTATTAACTGATGATTTATATTCTTCTCATCTTAGAAATCAAAATAATTTCCAAGAGATTATGTTAGGGTATTCAGATAGTAATAAAGATGGTGGAATTGCAATGGCAAGTTATGCTCTGTTTAACTGTCAAAGAGAATTATCAAAAATATTTCTTAAAAATAAGATTAATTTTAGGCTTTTTCATGGTAGAGGGGGGTCTATAAGCCGAGGGGGTGGTAAATCAAATAAAGCTATTTTAAGTCTACCAACTAATTGTCATACTGGTCAAATAAAATTTACAGAACAAGGCGAAGTAATTACATATAGATATTCAAATAAAAAAATTGCCAAAAGACATTTAGAACAAATTATTAGTGCTCAAATAATTGGTTTAGCAAATAAAACTAACTCTGATAAAAGTAATAATTTTAAATTGAATGAAAAAATTGCAAATATTTCTATGGATTACTATAAAAAAGAAATTTTAAGTGAAAAGTGCTGGGATTTTTTTATTAAATCTACCCCAATTAATTATATTAGTAAAATACCTATTTCTTCTCGCCCTGCAAGTAGGAAAAATATAAATGAAAGTAGGATGAATTTCTCAGAATTAAGAGCAATTCCATGGGTTTTTTCTTGGACTCAAACAAGATATAATTTAACTGGATGGTTTGGAATTGGTACAGCAATTGATAAATTACTTTTTTCTGAATATAAAATAAATGATTTTATTTATTTATATAAATATTCTATATTTTTTAAGCAATTGATGGATAATATGTCATTTGAAATGGCTAGGTCTAGGCTAAATATTTCAAAATTATATAGTAATAATTTAGAATTTCATAATTTAATTGAAGAAGAATTTAACTTATGCTTATTTTATTATAAACAAATTACTGGATTTAACTATTTATTAGAAAGAAACCCAGTGATATATAACTCTATAAATTTTAGAAATTCATTAACTGATATAATGAATATTATTCAAATAATTTATTTAAAAAGAAAAAGTAATATTAAAGATAAAGATATATTCTTAAGCATAAATGCAATTTCATCTGCAATGCAAAATACTGGGTAAAAAGTAGCCTTGTAGATTGTATCATTTTTTTTATTTTCCTTATTCATTTTTGTAATTCACCCTTTTTCTGCATCTGCAAAAATGTAGAAAATTCATTTATCCCTCTTCTTGGTAGATGTGTATCCCGTCAGATGATAAAGGACATAATCGGTTAATTTTAAAGAGATACATTTCATAGATTTTATTCATATTAATTTACTCACTATGTATATATTTATATACTTACTATACTGAATAGGTGTAAATTAGTGATAATGTACAATCAATTAATTAAACAAGATATATTTGATTATCAATATTTAATGAGTGTATTAACTCATTATAAATCCCCAAGAAGCAAAGTAACTTCAATGCTTAAAAAAGGGGAGATTATTCGTGTTAAAAAAGGATTGTATGTTTTAGGTGAGCAAAACAGAAATGATATTATTTCATTAGAATTTTTATCTAATTTAATATATGGACCTTCTTATTTATCATTAGAATATGCACTGTCTTATTATAATTTTATTCCAGAGGGCGTTAAGGTTATGACATCCGTAACAACCGAGCGATCAAAAGAATTTAACACCCCCGTAGGCAGGTTTACTTATGCTCGTGTGCCAAAAAATACATTCTTTTATGGAATGGATTCATGTCAATTATCAAAAAATATTTTTTTAATTGCAACACCTGAAAAAGCACTCGTTGATTTTATTTTAACACAAAAAAAAATGTTAAATAATACTCAAAAAGAATTAGAATTATTTTTATTAGAATCTTCACGCATAGAAATTTCTGACTTGAAAAGATTGAATATTAATGAAGTTGAAAATTATACTCATTTATATAAATCCAAAAAAATATATAATTTATTCCGATTAATATGCAAATTTAGAAAACGAATGAAATAATGAATAATGTTGTAAATAAAATGCTTGAGAAATATAATTGTAAAACGACTCAGGATTCCATACATGCATTAAGAGAAATACTTCAAGAGATTGCATTACTTGGGTTATGGAGAAGTAAATTCTTTGAACATACTGCATTTTACGGAGGTAGTGCGCTTCGAATATTATATGGGTTAAATCGGTACTCGGAAGATTTAGATTTCTCGCTACTCAAAAGAGATGAAAACTTTTCGTTGGAAAAATATTTAATTCAAATGCAGAAGGAAATAAATGCATTTGGATTTGATATCTCAATAGATATGAAAGAGAAAGTAATCATAAATGATATTCAATCAGCATTTTTAAAAGCAAATACATTAAATCACTTACTTGTTATATCACCCAGTGAAACATTGAAAAATGAAATACCTGAAACCCAAAAATTAAAAATAAAATTAGAAATAGATGTGAACCCACCCCCTAATTTTAATACAGAGGTGAAGTATTTATTAAACCCAATTGCATTTTCAGTTAAAACATATAGCTTACCAGATTTATTTGCAGGAAAAATGCATGCAATTTTATTTCGAAAATGGAAGGACCGAGTAAAAGGAAGAGATTGGTTTGATTTAGTTTGGTATATTTCTAATCACCCTAAATTACATTTGAAACACCTTGAAAGTAGAATGATTGATAGTGGTGATTGGGAAAATGGTAGAGAATTAAAGGATGAAAATTTAATAGAATTATTAACGCACTCAATTCATAATTTAAATATTGAAAATGCAAAAAAAGATATCATTAATTTTATTCCAACTGAGGAACTAATATCAATATGGTCTCATGAATTCTTTTTAGAGATTATTAATAAGATAAAAATTATTTAATAAATTACTTACTATTTCACCGTTAATAAATTAATAAAAAACCACCTGTAATTTACCAAATATTAACTAATAATAAATAATTTTAAACCTGCATAACTTATAGATTTCATTATTAATTACGGTTGATATATTGAAACAAATCATAGGCCTTTTAAGCTGTGGGTCGAGCCACTCTCGGGTCACCAACGAGGAACCCTTTTTTATTAGGGGATTTTTTATTACCTTAAATTTCTTATTTAACAGCCATATATTATCATAAATTGACAAACAAACGGGGCGTGTAGGCTGACCTTGCAACATTATTTTCTATATTATCAATTAATGATTCAATTTTTTAATTGCTTTATATATAATTAATATTGATTAATTTAAACCTATGAAATTTCAAAAGGTTCTTCTTCTTTTAATACTTACATTTCCGTTATTTAGTAAATCAATTAATGGGTTTGTGAGAGATGATTCCAATGGTGAGCCACTTGCTTATGTGAATGTATTTATTAAATATTTTGATATTGGGACAACCACAAATCAAGATGGGTATTTTGTAATTCCAAATATTCCTGACGGTGAAATTATTATAGTGGCCTCTATTATTGGATATCGACTAACGGAACAGGTTATATCTATTGGCATTAATAAAAATTATAGAATAGAATTTAGATTACCCATTTCATCAATTGAAGGTGAAGAGATTACTGTTTCTGGAATTCGTCAATCATTCATAAATTGGGCAGAACCCAGCCGAATTACCTTAGATTTTAGAGATATAAAAGTGGCACCTGCATTTGTAGAAGCTGATGTTTTTCGTACACTTCAAAATTTACCCGGTGTACAAACTCTAAATGATTTTTCAAGTGCTCTCTATGTTCGTGGTTCTACGCCAGACCAAAACTTAATTATGTTAGACGGAATTACGGTATATAATCCTTTTCATTTGGGTGGTGTATTTTCTACTTTTAATACGGATGCGATAAAATATGCAGATTTTCATGCAGGTGGGTTTTCTGCAAAATATGGTGGAAGAATGGGCTCAATTTTAAATATTGTAAATCGAGAAGGAAATACTGAAAAAGTCACGGGGAGTGGAAATATTTCACTCATATCAAGTAAATTATTATTAGAAGGGCCGATTCCTGAAATGCTTGGGTTTAAAGGATCATGGATGTTAGCTGGGCGCAGAACCTATTTTGATGTATTTGCGAATATGGTGTGGAGAGCATATAAATCTAACAATGAATCAGATACTCAAGATACACCTAATGATATCTTTCCTTATTATTTTTATGATATTGAAGCAAAAGTAAATCTGGATTTAAATGCAAATAACCGAATAATTCTGAGTCGATTTTATGGTGATGATATAATTGATTGGGAGTATAAAAATTCAAATCAATATAATTATGTGAATGGTGAATATACAGAAGTGACTTCTTATGAAAATATTTTCGATTGGAAATGGGGGAATCATTCAAATAGTATTACTTGGCGATATATTGCTAAACCTGATTTAATATTTAAAACGATTTTTGCACAAAGTCGGTTTAAATTTTGGATTGATATTGATGAATATACTTATCATTCAATTGAAGGTGAAAACTTAAATTCAGAATTTAAAATAGATGTATTTGATATTGTAGATGATAAAACCTCTGAAATTAATTTTATTTTTCAGGGTAATAAGTCCCATAAAATTTCGGGAGGATTACAACATAAAAATGTAAAATTTGATTTAGGAATGAAATTCCATATTGAGGAGTCTGGAGTAGATACGATAGACCTAAAACCATTAGATATGAATTCAAAAACAACCGAAACAGCCTTATATTTTGAAGATAAATGGAAAGTAAACCCATTATTTACAATTCAATATGGGTTGAGATCAATGTATTATAATCTTCATAATAAAACTTATTTTGATCCTCGGCTAACATTCAAATATAATTTTTCATCATATATTGCATTAAAATTAAACTTAGGTCGGTATCATCAATTTTTAACAATTGCAAATCCACAAGATGAGAATTTTAGATTTATTGATATTTGGATGGGCTTGAGAGAAGATTTACCTGCTAGTTTTGCCGAACATACAATTATCGGTATTGATTATTTATCTCAAGATGATGTTTTATTTAGAGCAGAAGCATATTATAAACATTTTGAAAATTTAGTTACTTTAAAACAAGGAAATCCATTTGTAGATGAAGGTGATTTATTCAAACTGGAAGTGTTCAATGAATTCTGGAATACTGATGCATTTGCGTTCGGATTAGAATTATTGGTTAAAAAAACAACGGGTAAAGTAAAAGGTTGGGTTGGTTATACATTTGCAAAAACGATGAAACGAACAGATCTTTGGGGCTGGTATTCCCCAAAGTTTGACAGAACACATACGATTAACATTGTATCAGATTGGGAATTAAGTACTAAAACTCATTTTAGCACAACCATTAATATATCTTCAGGAAATCCATATACTCCTATTATTGGTCAAGTAATTTATTGGGATGAAAGTAATTGGAACGGAGAAGATGATTGGTATGAAAATGATGAATTCCTTGTAGGAGAAAAAAATAGTAAACGATATCCTATTTATTTTAGATGGGACATTGGTTTTACACGGAATTCAACTTTATTTGGTTTAGATGTAGAATATTATTTACAAATTATTAATGTTACAAATCATATGAATCCATTAATGTATTATCATGATAATAAATATGAATATGTAAATGGTGAATGGACAAATTTAGGAATTGCAAGATATAGTGTTCCTATGTTTCCTATTTTACCCACTTTTGGAATAAGGTTTGAATTTTAATATGAAAATAAAAATTATAATATTATCTCTGTTTATTTTTGGTTGTGGTGAATGGGGTGCAGTTCTTGTATCGTCGGATTATAAACCAGTTTTAAATATCTTTGGTCTTTTAACACAGGATGAAAGTGGAAGTTTTATTATTGTTACTCGAACTGCAAATTTAGATGAAAATATAAATTCAGATTATTATGATTATTACAATGATAATCCGGCGAATATAAATATTTATTCCGCTGAAGTATATATTATTAAAGAAGATAATGATTCCATGAAATTTGAATTAACAAATAGTAATAATAATTATTATAATACAAATCAATATACAAATGATGATTTTATTCCACTGCCAAATACGACATATTTTTTAAGTGTGAGCGATTCTATTTCGGGATTATCAGCAAAGGGTGAATTAACTACACCCAATTTTCCACAATTAAATATGATGGAATTACCTGACACACTCACTATAAATAAACCTTTTACATTAAATTGGATTCCAAGCCAAAATAATATGGGGATTTCTATATATAAAGAAAACAATCATTTTGAAGAATTTGTATGTATAAATAATGAAAATCGATATTATGAAATGAATGATTCAACAGATATATTTAAATTAGAATTATGTGATTATTATTATGATGCTGAATTTAATAATGAGTTTATTAGTAGTGTGAATATTCAATTAAGAGAGTATGATAAAAATTATTTTGATTATTTTGTACTATACGATGAAGATGAATTTATGAATTTTTTAATAGGTCAACCCGGTTCAACTGCAAAAAGTTTTGGAATAGAAGGTGGCCTCGGTGTTTTTGGTTCATTTATTACTGTAAACGAGTTTAAATTTATAAAAAGTAATTAATATTTGTGACCTAAATTAAATATATATATTATGAAATTGATTAATATCATTCATGGTTTATTGTTTAAAAATACAAAATTCGAATGAATACAAAGTGTGTATTGATGCAGATAATAAAAAATCTGCTATAAATTATTTTTGTAAGTATGAACATTTGAGTAAAGAAAAATTGACTAAATTATTTAGAATTGTCCTCAAAAAAAAATCCTCTCTCAAATAAATTAATTTCTAAATAGAATTAAAAATGAAAGTAATGAAATTAATATGCCAATTTTTGTATTATTAAATCTTACCCAATCACTCGAGTTATGAAAGTTTAGATTCCCACTATTTCTAAATCTAATGAATAATTGAAGACATAAAATAAGACTTTTAAAATATTTTTACTTTTTCCTCCTTTTTTGTTGATTTACATCTATAAATGATGAGTATTTTTGCCACCTATTATGGATAAAAATACACACAATTCAAACCAATTACAGCTAATAAATCCTGCAACAGAAACCCCGTTTGCGGAATTTCAACTATTAAACATATTACAAATTGAAGATATTGCAGTTCAATCTCGCAATACTTTTCTTAAGTGGAAAAAATCTTCTTTAAATGAAAGAGAAAATTTAATTCGTAATATCATTCAATATTTTGAAGATAATAAAATTAGTATTGCTGAAGATATAACAACACAAATGGGACGACCTATTTCACATTCAATAAATGAAGTGAACGGTGCAATTTATAGAATGAATGGTTTGCTCGATATTTTCAGAAATGCATTAGAAAAAAATAAATTACCAAACATTAATGGTTTATCTCGCCAAATAACTCGAGAACCATTAGGAATTATTTTAGATATCGCCGCATGGAATTATCCATTATTAATTGCTGTAAATATTGTAATTGCTTCGATTTTAGCAGGAAACTCTGTAATAATAAAACATAGTTCAACAACACCATTATGTGGGGAGATTTTTGAAAAAGCATTCCATTTTTGTAATGCACCAAATGGGTTAGTTCAAAATATTATTTGTAGTCATCAAACATTAGCGACTGCAATTAAATTAGGATTATTTGATCATATTTCGTTTACGGGTTCCGTAAATGGTGGAAGAAGTGTTTCAGAAGCAAATAAATCAAATTTTATAGGATTAGGCCTTGAGCTTGGTGGTAAAGATCCAGCATATATTTGTGAAGATTCAGATTTAGAGTTTGTAATCCCAAATATAATGGATGGTGTTTTTTATAATGCTGGGCAATCTTGTTGTGGGGTTGAGCGGATTTATGTTCATGAATCGATTTATGATCAATTTATCAAAGGTGCAATTTTAGAAATGGAAAAATTGGTTATTGGAAATCCAATGTATTCAGAAACGACAATGGGACCATTAGCAAGTGCAAAAGCATTACAATTTTTAGAAAATCAAAAACAAGATGCTATTAAAAAAGGTGCTAGCATAATTGAATATTCTAAGGATATTCCACAAAAAGGGTATTATATTCGACCATTTATTGCTTTTAATTGCACCCATGATATGGAAATTATGATGGAAGAATCATTTGGACCAATTGTTGGGATAATGAAGGTAAAATCGGATGAAGAGGCTTTATATTTTATGAACGATAGTCAATTTGGATTAACTGCTTCAATTTGGACAAAGAATGAAAAAAGAGCATCGTTTATTGCAAATGAGTTGGAAGCAGGAACTATATTTTTAAATCGTTGTGATGTCCTCGATCCTGAATTACCTTGGGTAGGTGTGAAAAATAGTGGTCATGGTGCAAGTTTAGGTGAGATTGGAATTCAACAGTTGACCCGACCTAAAAGTTTTAATTTTAAACAAATATAAATGGAGGACTTTTGTCACATCCAATAATTGATGAATTAGTAAAAGATGGAATAAATAAAATCAAAATTGGTATTTTTGATGTGGATGGTGTATTACGAGGGAAATATATCAATTTGAAAAAATTCGCTTCAGCATTAGAAAATGGATTTGGTTTTTGTGATGTTGTCTTTGGTTGGGATGTTGAAGATGAGCTTTATGATAAATCTTCTGTAACAGGTTGGGAAACAGGCTTCCCTGATGCGCCTGCAAAAATAGATATTCATTCAAAAAGAATAATTCCATGGGAGCCAAATACCGCATTTTTCTTAGCAGATTTTGAATCTCCAGACGGAAAACCTTATCCTGTTTGCCCAAGACAATTATTAAAGACTGTATTAAATAAAGCTAAAAATATGGGTTATTCAGTTAAATCTGCATTTGAATATGAATTTTTCATGTTTAATGAAACAGCACAGACTGTTAGAGAAAAGAATTATCAAGATTTAAACCCTTTAACACCCGGAATGTTTGGGTACTCAACAATACGAAATTCGGTAAATTCAGAATTATTTCATGATTTTATAGATATGGCAAATGAAATGGACTTTGAGATTGAAGGAATTCATACTGAAACAGGACCAGGTGTATTTGAAGTTGCTTTAAGTGTTGATGACGGTTTATTATCTGCAGATAAAGCAGGATTATTTAAAACATTTTCAAAAGTTTTGTCTCAAAGACATGAATTAATTACTACATTTATGGCAAAATGGTCGCCTGAATTTCCTGGCCAAAGTGGGCATCTACATCTATCTTTATGGGATGAAAATAGAAAAAGTGTATTTTATGATGGTAATGATGAGTATGGTATGAGTGAAACAATGAAATATTTTTTAGCGGGACAATTACTTTTATTACCTGAAGTCTTACCAATGATTGCACCAACTATTAATTCATACACTCGAATGATAAAAGGATTTTGGGCTCCTACAAATTCAAATTGGGGTTTTGAAAATAGAACATGTGCAATGAGAGTTATTTCGGGTGCACCTAAACATCAACGGATTGAATCTCGTATTTCTGCTGCAGATGGAAATCCACATTTAGTTTTAGCAGCAACAATTGCTTGTGGATTATATGGAATTGAAAATAAATTGGAATTACAATCACCGGTGAAAGGAAATGCCTATGATTTGGAAAAATCTCAATATAATTTAGAATTACCAAATTCATTAGATAAAGCCACTGAAAAATTTAAAAATAGTAAAATCATGAGAGAAATTTTTGGTGATACATGGGTAAACCATTTTACAATATCTAGAGAATGGGAGTCAAAGGTGTATAAAGAAAATAAAAAAACAGATGTAGATTGGAATTGGATGTTAAATAGATATTTTGAAATAATATAATGGTACAATATAATTTTCCAACAGTTGTTTTATTTGGTGAGAATTCTGTCGCTGAAATACCCAAAAGGCTAAATGAATTAAATTTAAAAAGTTGTATGCTTGTAACAGATTCTGGATTAATATCTGCTGGACTTGTTGACTTTTTTAAATTTGTATTTGAAGATACATCAATTAAAATAAATGTTTTTTCAGAGGTTCATGCTAATCCATTAGAAGAAGATGTAGTAAATGGAGTTAACTTTTA